>Ga0209083_1000632_pt1 | contig 49296 bp, 41 predicted proteins | sample AM7aDNAmetaG_FD_184132 | JGI IMG/M metagenome (GOLD analysis project Ga0209083, IMG submission 184132) | Freshwater microbial communities from Finland to study Microbial Dark Matter (Phase II) - AM7a DNA metaG (SPAdes) (version 3) | ecosystem: Environmental > Aquatic > Freshwater > Lake ...
ATGTACAGCGTTTTCATCTTTAAAATATACCTAATAAAGGATATTCAGTTAACGCTGCAAGTTAACTGAATGTCTTGCCCTTTCATGCAAGTTATCAAGTAACTCTTTGATGTTGAAAACGCTGTAACATCTCATGTTCAAAATCACGATCATAAAAGACCGATAGTCCCTTATTATTAAGGGCGTTTCTTATCTCTTCGGCAATCGTGCGATTTGGCCCGGCAAACGACAGTGCAAAATCAAAACGGAAAGCATGTTCACTCATTTCATTTGTGGCCTCAGAAGCATTTTTCGGCCTTGGTCATCGTTCAGCCCGATTGGGTGAGTCCGTAGCCCGGATGGAGCCGCTTGCGGCGTAATCCGGGTTTTATGGTCGGCATCCTCCCGGATTGCGCCGCAAGCGGCTCCATCCGGGCTACGACACTCGTCGCCGCAGGGTTCGGAGGCGACGACGAGTCTCGATGCACTCCATGCTTGGTGGGCTGAACGATGACCAAGGCCCATTTTTCTACTACCGCCTAACGCATATTATACTTCTGCATACGATAAAGCAGGGTGTCCCGCGTGATGCCCAGCAACCGGGCTGCGCGGCTGCGATTGTCATGAGTGCGATCCAAGGCTTGCTGAATCAGGCCGATTTCAAGTTGTTCCAATTCAACGCCCTCGTCTGGAAGGATGAACTCGCCCCATTGCACAGTTGTACGGGCAATATCTTCAGGCAGTTCTTCTTCTTCAATATGGCGACCCGCCAGTAGAATGCAAAGCCGTTCACAAACGTTGCGCAATTCCCGCACGTTACCCGGCCAGCCGTAGTCTAGGAAGCGGGCGAGTGTCCGGTTGGACAGCGTAGGCTGGGGCTGCTTGTGCGCTGTGGCAAAATGGCGCAAGAAATGGTTCAGTAATAGCTGGATGTCCCCCATGCGCTCGCGCAATGGTGGAATTTCCAGCGGCACTACGTTGAGACGGTAGTAAAGATCCTTGCGAAACTCGCCCTTGGCTATTTTTTCTTCCAAATTGACATTTGTTGCAGCTATTATGCGTACATCGACACGGAAAGGGGGGCTGTCGCCAACCGGTTGGATATCGCCCGTTTCAAGGAAACGCAACAGCTTGGCTTGTACTGGCAAGGGCAGCGAGTCTGCCTCGTCCATGAACAGGGTGCCGCCATCTGCAGCTTGCAAGCGTCCTGTCTGGTTGGCCACAGCACCAGTGAACGCCCCCCGGCGATGTCCAAACAGTTCGGACTCCACTAGAGATTCGGGAAGGGCAGCACAGTTGAGGGTGATATAGGGCTTTCTGGCACGCGGACCTTGGCTCTGTAGGGCGTTGGCCAAAAGTTCCTTGCCAGTTCCGGTTTCGCCATAAATCAACACGGTCACATCGGTAGCCGCCACCATTTTGGCGCTTCTAAGCATCGCCTCGAAATTAGGCGCTTGTCCAATCAATGCATTAAACATTATCGTGTTAGTCACTCGTTGAGGTCTTCATCCTTCGGCACGGCGATTTTAAAGATTGGAAAGTTCGGTAATATCGAAAGTTCCCCCCATTCGATAAGGAAAGAAAGCCTAATGGAACGCATGTTTCAGCCTCCCAACACACCCTAGTTTATCATCCATGGCTTCCGAATACCTGCATCCTTGATAGAATGGCTGTGAATAACGAAGAATTGCCGTCCCAATGTCGCTTTAAAAATATAAAAATGTGCCAATTTGCGGTATCATCCGCACATCATTTACATAGGCTGGAATCGAATCACAATGCTGGGCAAGCTGGTAAAAACAATCATAGGTAGCCGAAACGAACGGCTGATTAAGAAAAAAAATAAAATAGTCAAGAAGATCAACTCTCTGGAACCGCAGATGGGGAAGCTCTCGGATGCGGAACTGCAAGCGAAAACCCCGGAGTTTAGGGAACGGCTAGCTAATGGGGAAAAATTGGAAGCCCTGTTGCCGGAGGCTTTTGCGGTAGTCCGTGAAGCATCCCAACGGGTGTTGAAAATGCGCCATTACGATGTGCAATTAGTCGGCGGCATGATTCTGAACGACGGGAAAATCGCCGAGATGAAGACGGGCGAAGGCAAGACCCTCGTGGCTACCCTAGCGGCTTATCTCAATGCCCTTCCCGGCCATGGGGTGCATGTGGTCACGGTGAACGATTATCTAGCCCGCCGCGATGCCGAATGGATGGGGGAAATCTATGGCTTTCTGGGAATGACCACGGGTGTCATTGTCAGCGGATTGGACAATGCGGAACGCCGTGCTGCTTACGCTGCCGACATCACCTATGGCACCAACAATGAGTATGGCTTCGACTACTTGCGCGACAACATGGCCTTCACCCCGGATGACCGTGTGCAGCGGAACCGTTATTTTGCCATTGTCGATGAGGTGGATTCCATTCTAGTCGATGAAGCCCGAACCCCGCTCATTATTTCAGGGCCGACAGAAGACCGCAGTGACCTTTACCATCAGGTGAACCGCCTGATCCCTAAGCTGACCAAGCAAGAAAAGGAACACGGACCCGGCGATTACAGCGTTGACGAGAAGGCCAAGCAAGTCTACCTGACCGACCAAGGCCATGAACGCATTGAACAGATGATGGAGCAGCATGAACTGATTAAGCCGGGCCAGAGTTTGTACGATGCCGTAAATATCCGCCTGATGCATTACATCAACGCCTGCCTGCGCGCCAATGTGTTGTTTCAGAAGGATGTGGACTATATCGTCCGTGACAATCAAATCATCATCGTCGATGAGTTCACCGGCCGTGCGATGACCGGAAGGCGTTGGTCTGAGGGCTTGCACCAAGCGATGGAAGCCAAGGAAGGGGTGACGGTCCAGAACGAAAACCAGACCTTGGCATCCATCACCTTCCAGAACTATTTCCGCTTGTACAACAAGCTTTCCGGCATGACCGGCACAGCGGACACGGAAGCCTTTGAATTCCAGCAGATTTATAATCTCGAAGTCGTCGTCATCCCGTCGAACGTTCTTAATGTCCGCAAAGACATGGGGGATTTGGTGTATCTGACGGTTCAGGACAAATACAATGCCATACTCGACGATATCAAGGATTGCATTGGACGCGGCCAGCCGGTGCTGGTAGGCACCACATCCATTGAAAACTCGGAACACCTTTCCGGGATGCTAAACAACGCCGGAATTGAGCATAATGTCCTGAATGCCAAACATCATGAACATGAAGCCCATATCGTCGCCGAGGCGGGCCGTCCCTCGGCAGTGACCATCGCCACCAACATGGCTGGCCGAGGCACGGACATCATTTTGGGCGGCAATGTGAAAGAGGAAATAACCCGCCGGAATTTGCTAGACCCCGCAGACATCGAGCAGGCGAAAATAGACTGGGCACAGCGCCACGAAGCGGTGGTGAAAAGCGGTGGCCTGCATGTCATCGGTTCGGAACGGCACGAATCGCGGCGCATCGACAACCAGTTGCGTGGGCGCTGCGGACGGCAGGGCGATCCGGGTTCGACGCGGTTCTATTTGTCACTGCAAGACAACCTGATGCGCATATTCGCCTCCGAGCGTGTTGCCTCAATCATGCAGAAACTCGGCATGACGGAAGGCGAGGCCATCGAACATCCGTGGGTCACCAAAGCCATTGAGAATGCCCAACGCAAAGTGGAAGCCCGCAACTTTGATATCCGCAAGCAATTGTTGGAATACGACAATGTGGCTAATGACCAACGCCGGGTAATTTACACCCAGCGTGACTCATTGATGGAAGCCGAAGACATTTCCGAGGATATCACAGCGTTTCGCACTGATGTGGTCAACCTAATGTTCTTGCAGTTCATTCCGCCGCATACAATGGAAGAGCAGTGGGACGTGAAAGGCTTGGAAGAGGCATTAGAGCATGAACTCACTGTGTCAATCCCGGTCAGCCAATGGCTAGAAGAGGATCACTATCTGCATGAGGAAAAACTCAAGGACATGATTGCCGAGCGCGTGCAGGAGGATTACGAAGCCAAGTCCAACGCCATCGGCCTATCGGTGATGCACCATTTTGAAAAGTCGGTGATGTTGCAAGTGTTGGACAACGCTTGGAAAGAACATTTGGCGGCCATGGACCATCTGCGCATGGGCATCCATCTGCGCGGTTACGCCCAAAAAGACCCCAAACAGGAATACAAGCGGGAAGCTTTCGAAATGTTCACCAACATGCTGGACAGTTGGAAGCAAGAAGTCATTTCCATCGTTTCAAAAGTCCAGGTCCGTTCCGACGAAGAAGTGCGGGCAATGGAAGAAGATGCCCGGCAAAAACAACGCGATCGCGAACTGTTGTTCCAACACGCAGACACCGTCGTAATAATGGAGGAAGAAGCACCGGAGGCTGCGCCTAATGACGCAAGAAAAGCCGAGCCAGCCAAGCCCTTTGTCAGGGAAGGCACAAAGCTAGGTCGAAACGACCCCTGCCCTTGCGGTTCCGGCAAAAAATATAAGCAATGCCATGGCCGGTTGTCTTGATGGCAAACATTGGGCCACAGCAATTCTCATTTTGAACAGAACCGGGCGGGTTTGGAACCCGCCTTGGCCTTGGTCATCGTTCAGACCACCAAATGTGGAGTGCGGCGACTTGTCGCCGCTTTCCGAGCCATGCGGCGACAAGTCGCCGCACTCCAAAACTCACCCGTCGGGCTGAACGATGACCAAGGCCCCCGCCCTTATTAATTTTTTGGCTGGTTCCCAAGCTCCAGCTCTCATCGTTATACACAAGTCCCGCTGGGCCAAAAATGCCGTCATTCCGGCAGGGATTGCCGGAATCCAGAAGCCATGGAGGGCAAACTCGTCGCAGAACAAGTATTTGATTTTGGTAATTTGCAGCCCACATTTTCACATCCCTGTGGACTGGATTCCGGCAATCCCTGCCGGAATGACGTACCCCCTACACTTGTGTATAACGGCGAGAGCTGGAGCTTGGGAACCCTCGCCCTATCAAACTCCTGCTTGTTCGTTGACCGTTCCTCGGAAAGCAGGAGCTTCAAAGACCGCATTACCAAGCTGGAGCTTGGGAACGAGCTAAACTCCATGACGAATCAGCACCCTTCAAGTTTCCCCCCGAAAATTGCCGGTCTCAGGTTGGGTACGACTGGGGCCGGCATCAAACGGGCAGACCGTGATGACCTATTGTTAATCGAGTTGGACCCCAGTTCGACTTGTGCCGCAGTATTCACCCGCAACGCTTTCTGTGCCGCCCCCGTTACCGTGTCGCGTAGCCATCTAGGCCATGGCCCACGCTGGCTGTTGGTAAACGCTGGCAACGCCAATGCCGGCACAGGCCAACGCGGCTTGGACGACGCGCTACAAACCTGTGCCATCGTTGCAGGTCTGAGGGGCGGAAGGCCAGAGCAAGTCCTGCCTTTCTCGACGGGTGTCATCGGTGAATATCTTCCCATCGACAAAATTGCCAGCGCTTTGCCCAAAGCTATGGCAGCATTGACCGAAGAAGGCTGGGAACGGGCATCACGGGCCATTATGACCACTGACACAGTCCCAAAGCTTGTACACCGCGAAATCATCCTAGAAGGGCGTAAACTGGCCTTGGTGGGCATCGCCAAAGGGGCGGGCATGATCCACCCCAACATGGCAACTCTGCTGTCTTTCATTGGCACCGATGCCAAACTGGAAGCACCGTTATTGCAAGAACTGTTGGCGACTGCGGCAGACCGTTCCTTCAATTGCATCACCGTGGACGGCGACACCTCGACCAATGATTCGCTGGTGTTGATGGCTACCGGTTCGTCGGGTGTCGCGGTGCAGCGGGACGACCCGAATCTTCCCGTCTTTGCCCTAGCGCTACAAGCGGTCTGTGACGAGCTGGCCGAAGCGATTGTAAGGGATGGGGAGGGTGCCACGAAACTGATGCGCATCGTGGTCGAGCAAGCGCGTAACGAGGCCGAAGCCCATCAAGTAGCGAACACCATAGCCTTGTCACCCTTGGTGAAGACGGCTTTTTTCGCCAGCGACCCGAACTGGGGCCGCATCCTCGCGGCAGTAGGCCGTTCCGGTTGCCCGGACTTGGACATCGCCAAAGTCGCCATTTGGCTGGGGGATGTCTGCATTGTCGAAAACGGCGGCAGGGCGTTGAGCTATACCGAGGAAGCTGGCCAGAAAGTCATGTCTGAAACGGACATCACCGTCCGCATAACCCTAGGCCGTGGCGATGCCAGCCAGCGGGTTCTGACTTGCGATTTCTCTTACGATTATGTGAAGATCAATGCGGAGTATCGGACTTAGGCCAAGGATAGGGTGCGGACACTTGGTCGCTTGCCAGCGTCATGAGTGCTGCTGGATGTGCGCATCACATGGCTTTACGCGGCGCACCAGCCCAAGCTCAAGGCAGGAGTGGTTATACCTTCAACCTATAACCCACCCCGGACTCGGTCAACAAATACTTAGGTTTGGTGGCATCCTCTTCCAACTTCTGCCGAAGCTGACTCATGTAAATTCTTAGATAATGTGAACTTTCGGTATGCGACGGCCCCCAGACTTCCTTCAGTATTTGACGATGGGTCAAAACCTTGCCGGCATGCTGGACCAGCACGGCAAGCAGACGGTATTGAATCGGCGTGAGATGCACCTCCCTATCGCCAATGTGAACCCAGCGATTTAGCAAATCGACCTGTAGATTGCCGGTTGTGAAAACCCCGGATGGGTTTTGCTCCGGCATCCTGAACCAGTGCCGGAGTGCGACACGGGTGCGGGCGAGCAGTTCGCCCAATCCGAACGGTTTGGTTAGATAGTCGTCAGCACCCGCATCCAATGCCTCGATTTTACTTTGCTCCGTACTGCGGGCGGAAAGGATGATGATAGGCATCGCCGACCATGCGCGAATCGTCTTAATCACTTCAACGCCATCCACATCCGGCAAGCCCAAATCAAGAATGATGAGATCGGGTTTGCGGTTATTCACCTCAATGATGCCTTGCCGTCCATTGTCCGCCTCAAAAACAATGAAACCATGAGTAGATAGCCCAGTCCGTAAAAATCGACGGATTGGCGGATCATCCTCAATGACAACGACAACCGGTTTTGGGTTATTCATGACTGATGCTTGCTCGATTGGATAAATGCCGAGGCCGACTCGGTTTTTTAAACCGAGTCGGTCTTGTCATTCTTCATGCTCAACCGGTGGCGGAGGTTGTTGTTCCACCGGAATCATGAAGGAGAATATGGCCCCTCCACTTGCCCGGTTTTGGGCTTGGATCGTGCCACCGTGGGCTTCGACAATAGCCCGGCAAATGGCTAGGCCCAATCCCACGCCACTTTGGGCGGACTCTTGCCGGACGCGGTAAAATTTCTCGAATATCCTGGCCTCCATTCCTTTGGGAACTCCAGGGCCACGGTCGGCGACAAACACCTCCACCGTAAAAGGGGTAATCTCTACGGATATTTGCAATGGACTCCCGGCAGGCGTATAGCGCACAGCATTTTCCAGCAGATTGATCAAAACCTGCTCAATCAACACTGAATCTGCGTAAATCATCGGAATTCCTGGCGGAATACTAACCTTAACCTCGCGGCCCTCCAAGCGTTTTTGCAATCCGGTCAGCACTGTACCGATGATCTCTTCCATGGGATGCCATTGCTTGTCCAGTTCAACCACACCTGCGTCTAGCCGGGCCATGTCAAGAATATTATTGACCAGATTCGACATGCGCTGGGCTTCCCCATAAATGGCGATGCTCAATTCTTGTTGGTCTGCCGGTGTCAGCGAACCGTCGTTTTCCGCCAATGCACTGGAGGAACCGACGATAGTCGCCAACGGTGTGCGCAAGTCGTGGGAAATAGAACTGAGCAGGGAGTTTCTCAACTGTTCAGCCTCTACTTGAAGTTGTGTATTCCTCGCCTGTTCGGCCAATCTGACCCGTGTGATTGCTTGGGCAATTTGCCTAGTGAACGTTTCCAACAGCTTTTGTTGCTCGGGCAGATAAACGCGCCGTAAATTCACCGGCAATAAAGCCAGTACACCTAGGGCTTTGTCATGGCTGCTAAGGGGAAAATACACCGCTTTCGCACCGGGTAAGGTATTGGTGCCCTGACCGGCCATTTCATTATGGTCCATAACCCATTGCGCCACACTTAAATCGCTTCCATACAAAGACTCGGGCATTCCTCTATCCTTCGGATGGGCTACCCTGCCATTCTGGTCAGGTAGCAAAATCACATTTTGACTGCCAAATTCAGAAAAGATGTGGCGCACGGCGGACCGCACGATCTCGTCTTCACTTTGGCTTATGGAAAGTTCTTTGCTCATGGCATATAAGACCGTGGCCCGTCTTTCCCGGTGGGATGCGACCTTGGCTTGGGATTTGACATTCGCCATCAGGTTGCTAATCAACATGGCAACGGTCAACATGGCAACCAGCGTCACCACATATTGTGTGTCGGAGACCGAAAAGCTGTATTGCGGGTCAACGAAGAAATAATCCAGCATCGCCACACAAAGTAGGGATGCCACTATCGACGGGCCGCGCCCAAAACGTGTCGCGGTGAACACCACGCCCAACAGAAAAACCATCACCAGGTTGGCCAATTCAAAATGCCCAAACATTAAACTAGTGAGGAGCAAACAGCCCAAGGCCACAGCAATGGCCCAAACATAACCCCACAAATAGCCTTTTTTGCGTTTGCGGAGTATTTCTTGAAGCACGGGCTCCGAACTCCTACTATAGCGTGTCAGTTCCGATTCATGCCGTCCTGAACCGGGTTGAGGGCTACCCAATAGGTAAAGATTGATATTGTGCGCCTCGCTGATGAGCGTATCCACCACCGAACCCAATAGCCAGCGCTTCCAACCACGGCGGCTGGGCTTGCCAATGACGATTTTGGTGATGTTTCGCGCATTGCAAAAATCGATGATGGCTTCACTCATCTCACTGGCGCTCAACGTCACCGTCTCGGCACCCAACTGTTCCGCCAGACGAAGGACACGGAGAATGCCATCCCGCTTTTCCGCCGACAGTCTTTGCAACTCGGGTGTTTCGACATAAGCGACGATCCATTCGCTACGCAAACCGACGGCAAAACGTTTGCCCGCACGGACTAGGCGCTCACCCAACTCATTGGGACCGACACAGACCAAGATGCGCTCGGCGACCGGCCAAATTTCCCGGATGGCATGACCCTCCCGATAATCCAACATCTGCGAGTCAACCTGGCTGGCGGTCTGGCGCAATGCCAATTCGCGCAAAGCAATCAGGTTGCCCTTGCGGAAGAAGTGGCGAATGGCATCCTCTGCCTGTTGCGGCAGGTAGACTTTGCCTTCCTTGAGCCTGACTAGCAATTCGTCAGGTGGCAAATCCACCAGTTCAACCTCATCCGCCCCTTCGAAAACTGTATCTGGCACTGTCTCCCAAACCCGGATGCCGGCAATTTGGCCGATGTCGTCGTTGAGGCTTTCCAGATGCTGGACATTGAGGGTCGTGTAGACATCGATACCGGCTTCAAGCAATTCTAAGATATCCTGCCAACGCTTGGGATGGCGCGAACCCGGTGCATTGGTGTGCGCCATCTCATCGACAAGGACAATCGAAGGCTTGCGCTTGAGGGTGGCATCAAGGTCAAACTCGCTGAGGGTCGTACCCCGGTACTCGATAGTCTTGCGCGGCAATACCTCAAGCCCCGCCATCAAATCTGATGTTTCTTTACGGCCATGTGTTTCAATGAGTCCAGCTAGGACATCAATGTTCTCATTACGCCGTTCCCTTGCCGCTAATAACATGGCGTAAGTTTTGCCCACGCCTGCGGCAAAGCCGAAGAATATCTTCAACCGGCCACGTTTGGCTTTGGCGTTTTCCTGCTCGATTTTAGCGAGCAGTTCGTCGGGGTTGGGGCGTTCGGGCATGATAGGTGATTCCTGAGAAAGAACATACCATCAGAATCTGATCCATATGCAAAAAATACATTCCACGAAAGGTACGAAAAACACGAACAAAAGCATGTCTTGTTCGTGCCTTTCGTGTTTTTCGTGGACAATGCTTTTGGTGGATTTATTATTGGAAATCACCTTAGTTCCCCTCAGTAATGGTAACGGGCCTGTGCAAAATCAATTCGGGTTGAAAAACCGCATCGCGTTGTTTATATGCCATTCGCCGAACCTTTAAACTGGATCAAGCCCAACTTCACGCCGCAATTCTTCTATGGATTGCGCTGCGCATTGACCTTGGCGTTCACGCTCCAAGGTCGCCAACAAGCGTTTCGCATTGGCGGGTGATTGCAACAAATGTGCCGTTTCCAACAAGCCAGCCAATTCATCGGCGGCAATCAATGCGACATCCTCCTCGCCTTGGCGCTGGATGATGACGATTTCGCGGTTGTGGGTGGCCTCGTCGAGGAAATCAGCAAGCCGTGAATTGGCTTGGGAATAACTGGTTTGAATAGCCATGGATGTCTCTAATAGGTAAATAAGGGGAAATGGCGACTTTTTGGCGAAGAATATATCTATTTGTTAGCTGTTACCACAAAACCCTGTAGCCGGGAACTACAGGTTTCAAGTGTATCCCCAGAGAACCATAGAATGCCAATATTGAGCCAATTAAGTAGCTGCTTTGCTTCGGTATCTGGTTCACTTGGCAGCAATATAGCGAGATGCGGTTTTGATTCCTTCCCCTTCAGGCGAAACCAATATGAGTACAATTGTCCAATAGCCATCCTTATATGCGCAATTTCGATAGAACTCTTGACCTCAATTAGCAAGTCGTCTTTTATCAAGCCGTTTTTTTCTGGGTTGTAGTTCTTTACCAACGCATCGAATTGAGCGTCCTTGTTGCGACCTTCTAGCAAAGTGTAGCCGGATAGGCGTTGTTTTAGCTTATTGGTTAGTTTGTTGTGTATTCTTTTGTAGACGACTTCCTTCGCTGCCTGTAGAGATTCAATGTCTCTCTCGTCTTTTAATGGCAAGTCATTGCCATCCACAGGCTTTTCTTGCAGAAGCTGTTTCGTTGGGTTTACACCAAACATCGCTGGTAGGATGCCTCCAACTTGATCGAGGTCAGCAGCGTCTGAAATGCCCCCCTTACCATATAAGCCAATCATTGCCGTGTATTGACTAGCCAAGGGGTCATCTATTACGTTAAGTTCATGCAACAGTTTCTGCACTCCCTCGTTTCCATTGATCAAAGGAAAACGCAACCGTTGGTCAAGCGCGAAGAACGCTGGGGTAAGCAAAAACTCAGGTCGCATTTGTATCTCTTCGTGGTTCGCTTTCGGAATACCAGGTAGTCTTTCGATTTGTTCAATCAACCTCAGTCCTTGCTCATCTGTATTCAAACTGTAGGCGACCCTAAATAGCGGAAGAAGCGGTTCGAAATTATCACTAATCCACTGCCTAGATGCTTTTCGATAAGCAGGATAGAAATTTGTGAACCCTGTATGATCAAGAATGAGTTCTTCAGCTTCTGGCGACTTGAGGATTTTAGATATGTCGGTTGCCACTTGTCCAAGTGTTGATCTTGAATAATCTCGACCAAAGATGTCGCCAAGAGCAGGAATCTTGGTGCTTTTTATGTACTTGGCATTTTCATCTGAGTAACTTTTAGTAATCCAAGTGAGTTTGCATAGACCGTAAATTTGATCAGGTGAAACATTAGGTTTGGCAAGTATATAATTGGCGATTATTCTTACCAATCGATTTGTACGTCGTTGTCGCTCGGCCCATCTCTCTGACATTATGTTCTACTCATTGACAAGAGTTAACTTTAGTATTAAAAACTGATATTACGCACCGTGACGTTGAATATTATTGTCGTAGCCCGGATGGAGCCGCTTGCGGCGAAATCCGGGAGAACGCGGCAACAAAACCCGGATTACGCCGCAAGCGGCTCCATCCGGGCTACGGCCTACACAGTTGCGTAACATCAGTTAAAAATAAATTAGGTCTAAACTTTATTCTCTCCATGAGAGTTGCTGAATATAATACCCTTAACCAATTTGGCCCATCTTATCACGCTCTACCTCCTAGCAGTGATAGCGTTCGTCTGATTTCAGACTGGAAGGCCAACCAACCGCAACGAATCTGTTATGAACAACAATTCCGACCCTCTTTGACCGCTATGCAGAACTCGATTTTAGCAATGCCAAGCCCGTTGCGGAGATACCAGCGCTCGCCAAGCTGCAAGCCGAACACGGCGGCAAGTCCCCATCACTATGCGGTAGAAAAAGAGGTTTCACGCAACGACGCAAAGGCGCAACGTAGAGTGCTCTTCGTTGCGCCTTTGCGTCGTTGCGTGAGGCTTTCTTTGCTTTTGATTTTGGGGTGCAGCCGAATTTCATGCCGGAAGGAAGCCTTCACCTAGCTACACCATCCAACGCCAAATTCAAACCCAACACATTCACCCTAGGCTCGCCCAATACCCACCACTGGCGTTGTTCGGTATGCTGGCTGACCAAGGCGCGGACTTTGCCGACATCCAGTTGCCTTGCCTTGGCAACGCGGTTAATTTGATACTCTGCCGCCGCCGGGCTGATGTGCGGGTCTAAGCCGCTGCCCGAGGCAGTGACAAGGTCAACCGGAATCGGTAAGGGGTTGCCGGGGTCCGTCTCTATAAGTGCCTGAATGCGGGCTTTCACCGCATCCGCCAAAGCAGGATTGGTCGGCCCTAGGTTGGAGCCGCTGGAAGCCCCCGCGTTGTAGGGATAAGGCGATGTGGCCGAGGGCCGTCCCCAAAAGTGTTTCGGGTCGCTGAACGACTGGCCGATCAGTTCCGAGCCGATGGCTTTCCCTTGACTATCCCGAATCAGGCTACCGTTTGCCTGTTTGGAAAACAGCAGTTGTGACAGGCCAGTGACCGCCAGAGGGTAAGCGATTCCGGTCAATGCCGTCCAGACGAGCAGCATCAATAGGGCTGGTTTGAAATGTTTGAGCATTTTGTCTAACTCCTTAAAAGCAAAAAAAGGTCTCACGCAAAGGCGCAAAGTAAAAGCAAAAAACCACCTGATTAGAAGCATGTTTCAGCTATTTCGTCATTCCGGCAGGGATCGCCGGAATCTAGGCTCCATGGACGGCGGAGTTTGGGCATCCCTGCAATCTGGATGCATGAGGGACATCCCTGTCCCTCACCCTGCGGACGGCTAAGCCGTGCAATTCAGCTATCCTGCCGATTTGTCCGGCGATCCCTGCCGGAATGACGGTGTTTTGAGTTTAGCTGAAACAACTTGCTGATCAAGTAAAATCATGGATGCCACATCCCCTGAAAAAAGGGGGGCTTATAAAACTAGCCAAGCGATCCGGCATTAGGTAACCCCCTAAACCAACCCCAAACCCACCAGTAACAGATCAATCGCCTTGATGCCGATAAACGGCACAATCAAGCCACCGACACCATAGATCAGCAGGTTGTTTTGCAACAACGTAGCGGCCCCGACCGGCTTGTAGCTTACTCCTTTTAACGCTAAGGGGATCAGGGCGATGATAATCAGGGCGTTGAAAATCACGGCGGACAGTATGGCACTGGCCGGAGTGGCTAATTTCATCACATTCAGCACGTTCAATACCGGGTAGGTCGTGGCGAAGGCCGCCGGGATTATGGCGAAATACTTAGCCACATCGTTGGCGATGCTGAACGTCGTCAACGCGCCTCGTGTCATCAGCATTTGCTTGCCGGTTTCAACGATTTCAATCAGTTTGGTGGGGTTGGAATCCAAATCGACCATGTTGCCGGCCTCTTTGGCCGCTTGGGTTCCGCTATTCATCGCCACTGCGACATCCGCTTGGGCTAAGGCCGGCGCATCGTTGGTGCCGTCACCCGTCATTGCCACTAGGCGGCCGTTGGCTTGGTGTTCGCGGATCAGCTTAAGCTTGGTTTCGGGAGTGGCCTCGGCAAGAAAGTCGTCAACCCCCGCCTCGGCAGCGATGGCGGCGGCGGTCAAGCGATTGTCCCCAGTAATCATAATGGTTTTGATGCCCATTTGCCGCAATTCGGCAAAGCGCTCTTTGATGCCCCCCTTGACGATGTCTTTGAGTTCGATGACACCTAGGGTTCTTGCACCTTCCGCCACCACAAGCGGGGTGCTGCCCCGTCGCGCCACGTCATCAACCTGTTTGCGAAGCTCATCGGGAAATTTCCCGCCCTGGTCTTCGACAAAACCGCGAATGGCATCGGCCGCCCCCTTGCGAATTTGACGGCCTTCTATATTCACCCCGCTCATTCGAGTTTGTGCGCTGAAGTGGACGAAGGTTGCACCCAAGGATTGCACGTCCCGTTCCCTGAATCCAAATTTCTGCTTGGCTAACACGACGATACTGCGGCCTTCGGGCGTTTCGTCGGCCAATGAAGCCAATTGTGCGGCATCGGCCAAATCCCTTTCGGTCACGTCATTGACCGGAATCAACGCTGAAGCTTGACGGTTGCCTAGGGTGATGGTGCCGGTCTTGTCCAACAGCAGCACATCCACATCACCCGCCGCCTCGACCGCCCGCCCCGAGGTGGCGATGACGTTCTTCTGCATCATACGGCCAATGCCTGCCACGCCGATGGCCGACAATAGGCCGCCAATCGTAGTGGGGATGAGGCAGACCAGCAAGGCGACCAGTACGGTGATGCTAATCGGTTGGCCGGCCCCGGCGGTTTTCACGCTATACAGGGAGAACGGCAACAGGGTGACGGTCGCCATCAGGAAAACCAGGGTCAAGGCGACCAAGAGGATGGTCAAGGCAATCTCATTCGGGGTCTTTTGCCGCTTGGCGCTTTCCACCATGGCAATCATGCGGTCTAGGAAGGTTTCGCCCGGATTGACGCTGATTCGCACCACTAGCCAATCCGACAACACACGGGTACCACCGGTGACTGAACTGAAATCGCCGCCGGATTCGCGGATCACCGGGGCGCTTTCACCCGTGATGGCACTTTCGTCCACCGATGCCACGCCTTCAATGACATCGCCATCGCCGGGGATGAAGTCGCCAGCTTCGACGAATACGACATCGCCACGCCGAAGGCTGGAGCCGGCAATTTTTGAGTAATTGGAACCGTAGTGAGGCTCGTCCAACCTTTTCGCAGCTACGTCGCGCTTGGCTGTGCGTAGGAATGCCGCCTGCGCCTTGCTGCGCCCCTCGGCGACGGCCTCGGCAAAATTGGCGAATAGCACGGTGAACCATAACCACAAGGCCACGCCCAGGATGAAGCCAGCCGGAGCCTCGCCTAAGCGGGTCACGGCCTGTATCCACAGAAATGTTGTCAGCAGACTGCCAATATAGACGACAAACATCACCGGGTTCTTCCATTGTTGTTGCGGGGTCAGCTTGCGGAAGGAATCAAGCATGGCTTCTTGCAAAATTTGCGGGGTCATCAAGGAGGTTGAAACGGATTTTTTGCCCATGAAATTCTCCTGATTATTTCAAACCGATCATCTGAAGGTGCTCCACCACCGGACCCAATGCGAGCGCCGGAACGAAGGTGAGCGCTCCCACCAATAGAACGGTGCCTATCAACAAGGCCACAAACAATGGCGTGTGGGTCGGCAGGGTGCCAGGGCTAACCGGCACGATCTTCTTGGCAACCAGGGAACCGGCGATGGCCAGCACCGGAACGGCCAGCCAGTAGCGTGAGAACAACATTGCCAAACCGAGCATGACGTTATAAAAAGGCGTGTTGGCCGAAAGTCCGCCAAAGGCACTGCCGTTGTTGTTGCCAGCCGATGAAAATGCGTAAAGGATTTCACTGAAACCGTGGGCGCCGGGATTGAACACCGAAGCCTTGCCCACCTCGACTAGCACGGCGATGGATGTGCCACCCAAGACTAGTAGCGGAGGGACAAGCAAGACGATGGCGGCCATTTTCATCTCGTAAGCTTCGATCTTCTTACCCAAGTATTCCGGGGTACGGCCTATCATCAGGCCAGCCACGAACACCGCCACGATGGCATACACAATCATGCCGTAAAGGCCAGAGCCAACCCCGCCATAGATCACCTCGCCCAATTGCATCAACCACATGGCAATCATTCCCCCGATGGGTGTGAAGGAGTCATGCATGGCATTGACCGAACCGTTGGAGGCTGCCGTGGTCACCACCGCCCATAGCGCGGAATTGACTATGCCGAAGCGGGTCTCCTTGCCTTCCATGTTACCCCCCGCTTGCTGGGAGGATGCTGACTGGTCCACGCTCAAGGGCGAAAGCATGGGGTTGCCAGCCTGTTCGGCGAGCACGGCGATAAAAACCAAAGCAACAAAGATCAGTGTCATTGCAAACAAAATTGCCCAGCCTTGCCGCGGGTCACCGACCATAGTGCCAAAGGTATGGCATAAAGCCGCTGGAATTAGCAGGATTGCCAACATTTCGAGAAAGTTCGACAACGGGGTCGGGTTTTCAAAAGGATGAGCCGAATTGACATTGAAAAAACCGCCGCCGTTGGTGCCAAGTTGTTTGATTGCCACTTGGGAGGCCGCCGGACCCGTCGCTAAAATTTGTTCCTTCGTTGTGAGTTTTTCCATTACTGGGCTGCCGTCGGCATTTTTTAGCGGTTGACCGTCTTCGCCCAGTTTGGGCTGTTCGTAGCCGACGGTCTCGGCCCGCTTGACGGTCTGATAGGGGCTGAAATTTTGCACCACCCCCTGCCCAACCAAGACCAAAGCCAGAATTAGCGACAGCGGCAACAGGATGTATAAAGTGCTGCGCGTCAAGTCCACCCAAAAATTGCCGATGGTATCCGCATTGCGCCGGATAAACCCTCGGGTGAAAGCCACCAGAACCGCCATGCCGGTCGCGGCGGAGACGAAATTCTGCACCGTCAGCCCCAGCATTTGGGTCAGATAGCTCATGGTTGTTTCACCGCTGTAGCCTTGCCAGTTGGTGTTGGTGGCAAAACTGACCGCTGTATTGAACGACGAATCCGGGCTGATACTAGGCAAATGCTGCGGATTCAGCAGATTCATGGGCAGATAGGATTGCAACCGTTGCAGGGCGAAAACAGCCACTACGCCGAGCAGGTTGAAAACCAGCATCGCGATGGCATAATCGGTCCAGCGCATTTCCTCCTTCGGACTGACCCCGCAAACCCGGTAAATCATCTCCTCGAACGGGGCAAGCAGTCGATTCAAACCGATGGGCGCCCCTTCGTAGATGCGGGCCATATACCAACCGAACGGCTTTGCCAAGGCCAACAGGATAACGACGTAAAGTGTGATTTGAAATATACCGTTGCCCGTCATCAGAATTTCTCCGGATAGAAGAGAGCAGCCACCAAATAAATGAATATCCCCAGTGCCAACGCGCCGCTCAGCAGATAAAGCCAACTCATGACTGCCTCCGTAAACGCTCACAACCGTAAACCAAAGCCACCGTGATGGCAAAAAAAGCAACCGTCAACACCAGATATGCGATATCCATAAAACCACCTCAATTCGAACCAATGATTACTCAACTCCCAAATAAAAGCTGAAAAGAGCGATATTACAGCGCAGGGAGCGTTTTCGTCGGGAAAACCGATTAGGCCCGTTACTGTCAATCTGCCCATTACCCTTGCACATTTACGTTGCGTCGTTGCGCCGTTGCGTGAGACCTTCTTTTGCCTTTCTCGCAATGGGGGATGTCATTCAATGGGCGAAGATTTTTTGTCTCACGCAACGGCGCAACGACGCAACGACGCAACGACGCAACGTTAATAGCAAAGCAGACTCTACAAGGCACTCCATAACCTGAAGCTTGCCATCCCCTTCGACAAGCTACAAGTAGCTTGGACGCTGGATGCATTCGGAGCACCCTTATGGTCGTTGTGGTCGATGCCTAAATAACTTCGGTCTGACATGGGGTTTCCCGTGTTTGTTGATGAGGAAGAAAGCTTATATCAAGGCCAGTAAAAACGCTGTAAAGATTGTTGTGTTCTGTGTAAAAAAATCATAAAACTACTTCACGGTTGCCCACCAATCGAATGTCAGGCGCAATGCAAAGAAACGCCGCCGACCTTATTTCTCGATTCTTTCCTCCAGAAGAGGCAGAATTACCGGCTGATCACAGGGTAAGACAAATCCGAAGCTTTAGCTACAGCGTTTTCAACATCAAATAGTTATTTGATAGTTGGTATTGCAGCGCAGGTCATTAGGTTAACTTGAGGTTTAACTGAATATCCATTATTTAGTTATTTTTTAAAGATGAAAACGCTGTACATAAAGCACTCGTCATGCTTGTAAAAACGTAGGCCAGTCAACCATTTAAAGGCTCATCATGACTTATATCGTTCCCACGTTCTGCGTCACTGCCATTAAGTTAAGCCGTCATTCCGGCATGGACCGCCGGAATCCAGATTGCAGGGATGCCAACAATCTATGCCATCCATGGAGCCTAGGTTCCGGCGATCCCTGCCGGAACGACGAGTTTTTTCTTAACTTAATGGCAGTGACGTTCTGCGTGGGAATGCCTCCGGCGACGCTCCAGCGTCGGAGGTATCGAACCGCAGGAGCGGTAATGACTGCATTCCCACGCGGGAGCGTCACTGCCATTAAGTTAAGCGTTTATCGGAACGCCAAGCCCCAGCTTGGCATCGGGTGTACCGCGCCAAACTGGGGCTTGGCGTTCCGTCAAAGGCTGATTTCACGCTTAATGCATCTTAACTTAATGGCATTGACGCGGGAGCGTGGGAACGATAAATTACAAATCCCTTAACCAGCCATGGCTAATAAAAGTTTATGACTATTTTGCCTCATCCAGTAAGATTATATTCCGTGATCGGCATCCTCGCGCATGGTTTGCAAAGCGGCACGGACTATGAATCCAGATCGGGTTTCCCCCATGCGTTTAGCGCAGGCATCTACCGTGCGCAATATTCGGCGTGGCAGCGTTATATTTACCCTTTGGACATGGTCATCAAACTGGGAGATGTCGATATCCACGATGCACCAGACTCCCCCTGCATATTCTGGATTTGCTTGATGGATTTCGAGCGATTGCAAAGTAGGAAGTGGGTCACCGTCTAGCAATAGCCCCCCGATATGGCATTCAATGGCTTCACGCGCCATCGTCATTGCTTCGTCCATGGTAGTCCCCGCCGAAAAACAGCCCGGTAAATCAGGTACTATGACACCATAATCACTGGCAATATCTTTATGAATAACAATCGGGTAGTGCATATTTATCTCCGCATGTCGGGCGCAATGCAAACAAATGCGCCCGACCGATACGCTAGCCACTAGCCTCCGCCAAACAAAGCTCCAAAGCTTCCTTCCAGTCCGGCAATCTTAAACCAAAAACTTTGGCTAATTTATCATTGTTCAACACTGAATAAGCCGGACGTTTGGCGGGGGTGGGGTATTCGCTGCTTGGGATGGGTTCAATATGGGCAGAGGTTTCAGGCAACAGGCCGGAACTTATGCCTGCTTCGCGGATGGCCGAGGCAAAATCAAACCATGAGGTTTGGCCACCGCAAGTCAGATGGTAAACGCCGCTCCTGTCTCCCGGCGCAAACCGGCCCGCTTCCAGCGACTGGGCGACGATTAAGGCAGTGGCTTCGGCGATCAACCGGCTCCAAGTGGGCGAACCAATTTGGTCATTGACGACACGAAGGAGTTCGCGTTCACGCATCAACTTGAGCATGGTCAATAAGAAATTGCCGCCCCGGTTGCCGTAAACCCAAGCGGTGCGCAAGATGTAATGGGGTATGCCACTGTCGATGATGGCTTGCTCCCCGGCAAGTTTGCTTGCCCCGTAAACGCCTTGCGGTCCGGTGGGGTCGCTCTCCCTGTAAGGCAAGGTGGCATCACCGGGGAAGATGTAGTCGGTGGAGTAGTGGACGATCCCCGCCCCCACACGCTTACCCTCCTCGGCGAGAAAACCCAACGCTGAGGCGTTGACTGCATAAGCCAGCCCTTGGTTCTGTTCGGCCTTGTCCACGGCGGTGTAGGCGGCGGCATTGACGATGAGGCCGGGTTTGACGGTTTGGACCACATGCCGGATGGAATCGGCATCCGCCAAATCCAGGCTCAACGGGCTAGAGCCGAGTTCCACTGCTACAACATCGCCCAGACAGGCCAAGGTCCGGCGCAATTCCCAAGCCACTTGGCCAACACATCCGGTCACTAGAATTTTCATGGTTTTGGATAAAGGGGTAATGATTCTTGGGGAAAATCCTTCAACAACTTGGCATTCAAGTCCTTGGCAGACAGGCTCGGTGGTTCGTCGAAAGGCCATAGTATGCCGATGTCGGGGTCGTCAAAGCTCAAGCTATATTCGGATTGCGGGTTGTAGAACTCTGTACATTTATAGGCAAACAGCGCGGTCTCGCTGAGTACACAAAAGCCGTGGGCGAAGCCTTCCGGTACATACATCTGGAGATGGTTCTCCGCTGACAATACCGTGCCAAACCATTGCCCGAAGTTTGGTGAACCCTTGCGAATGTCCACGGCTACATCAAAAACCTCGCCTTGCAGGGCTTGCACTAGCTTGCCTTGCGGCAGCGGGTTTTGAAAATGCAGTCCTCGCAGAATGCCCTTTTTGGAAAATGACAGATTGTCTTGGACGAAATCCACATCCAGCCCTTGTTCCGCATATTTCATGCGATTCCAACTTTCTTTGAAATATCCCCGTTGGTCGCCGAATACATCGGGTTGGATCAACAAAACACCTGGAAGGTGCGTCGGTTCGATTTTCATCAGTGTTTACCCCAGGAAGGCAGTCTCAGCAGATATTCACCATATTGACTTTTTTTGAGGCGGGTGGCCAATTGTTCGAGTTGGGCGGTATCAATCCAGCCTTGATTCCAGGCGATTTCCTCGGGGCAAGCGACCTTTAACCCCTGCCTTTCCTCAATGGTTTGGATGAAATTGGATGCTTGCATCAGTGAGTCATGAGTGCCGGTGTCCAGCCAAGCGATACCTCGGCCGAGTTTTTCCACACTCAACTGGCCCTGCTGAAGGTAAATACTATTGATGTCGGTGATTTCCAATTCTCCACGCGGTGAAGGCTTGAGGTTTTTAGCCATCTCGACCACCTGATTGTCATAAAAATAAAGGCCAGTGATGGCATAGTTGGATTTTGGTTTTTTGGGTTTTTCCACTAGCCCGGTGACTTCGCCGTTTTCGTTAAACTCGGCTACGCCATAACGTTCCGGGTCGCTGACCCAATAGCCAAATACGGTGGCCCCTTGCTGCTGGCTAGTTGCGTGAAGCAGGTATTCTTGCAATCCATGCCCATAGAAAATATTGTCCCCCAAGATTAGGCAACTGCGTTCGCCACCGATGAAATCCTCACCGATTATAAATGCTTGGGCCAAGCCTTCTGGATTGGGTTGAACAGCATATTCAATGCTCATGCCCCAAGACTCCCCATCGCCTAACAGGTTGCGGAACAAGGGTTCATCCTGGGGCGTGGTGATGATTAACACCTCCCTAATGCCGGCTACCATCAATACCGATAAAGGATAGTAAATCATCGGTTTGTCGTAGATGGGCAATAATTGCTTACTGACGACATACGTTAGTGGATGTAGCCTTGTGCCGGAGCCTCCGGCAAGGATAATGCCTTTGATTTTTGGGTTCATCGTTTAGTTTCCGCTCTCGTCCAATCCTAGTCTTTCGCCCATATAACTGCCGTCCATGACCCGCGCTGTCCATTCCTGATTGTTTAAATACCACTGCACGGTCTTGCGCAGTCCAGTTTCAAAGGTCTCCAAAGGCTCCCATCCCAAAAGCTGGCTAATCTTTGTTGCGTCGATGGCATAGCGCAGGTCATGGCCCGGACGGTCGGCAACATAAGTAATCAAGTTGTGGTGTGGCCGGTAGGGCGAACCGGGAAGCAATTCGTCGAGCAGATTGCAGATCGTTTGAACCACTTCCAAGTTGGTCTTTTCATTGTTTCCACCCACATTGTAAACCTCACCCGGAATGCCTTTATCGAGTACGGATTCGATGGCACGGCAATGGTCCTCAACATAAAGCCAGTCGCGAATATTGGAGCCTTTTCCATAAACCGGCAGGGGTTTGCCATTGACGGCATTGTAGACTATCAGCGGGATTAGCTTTTCTGGAAATTGGTATGGCCCGTAATTGTTGGAGCAATTAGTGGTCAACACCGGAAGGCCATAGGTATGGAAATAGGCGCGCACCAGATGGTCAGAACCGGCTTTCGAGGCCGAATAAGGCGAGTTCGGCTGATAAGGCGTGGTTTCGGTGAATTTGCCGGTCTCGCCCAAACTGCCGTAAACCTCGTCGGTGGATACATGCAGAAAGCGAAATTTTGCAGCCCTATCTTGTGGCAGGGACCGCCAATAATCGCGTGACGCATCCAGCAACTGGAAGGTGCCTAGCACATTGGTTTGTATGAAAGTTTCTGGAGAGTCGATAGACCGGTCCACATGGCTTTCGGCTGCGAAATTGATGACGGCATCCGGTTCATAACGGTTCAGCAGATAGCCGATCAGGTTGCGGTCGCCGATGTCGCCTAGCACGAAGACGTGCCCAGGATGATCTTGGATGGATTCCAACGTATCAAGATTGCCTGCATAGGTAAGGGCATCCAAATTGATAATTTGGAGTGTTTCCTTTTGCATTTGCCTTAACACAAAATTGCCGCCTATGAAACCGGCACCACCTGTCACCAACCATGTTTGAGTTGTCATTTATTGTTTTCCGCCTTTTTTTTGCATCATACCTTTAGAAGGATTGTAACCGATGACCGCGGCACTTAGGAACAAGGCCAGCGAGGCCAACGTGTAAGCACACGCGTAAGCATTGAACTGTCCGTATAAAGCGAAGCGGATTAGTTCAACGGCCTGGGAAAATGGGTTGTATTGCGCCAGCACAGGCAGCAATTGGCTGGATTCCTGCAATTTCCACAAGGGGTAAAGGGCCGTGGAAAGGAAGAACATCGGGAATATGACGAAATTCATCACCCCGGCGAAGTTCTCCAATTGTTCGATAAATGAAGACAGCAACAAACCCAGCGCCCCAAGCATCAAGCCAGCAAGCACTAAGGCGGGCAGCAGGGTAAGATAGCCTTCAATGGGGGCCCGCACATCATAAAACCAAGCCACCAGCAGGAAGGCATAAGCCTGTAATACAGAAACCAAGGTTCCCGCCAATAATTTGGCGACCAGAAGGAACCAGCGCGGCAAGGGGCTGACTAGCAGAGTCCTCATGTTGCCCATCTCCCGGTCATAGACCATGGACAATGAACTTTGCATCCCGTTGAATAGTTGGATCATCCCAACCAAACCGGGGGTGATGTAGTCCTCGTAGAGAATGTAAGTTTCATAGGGGGGGGTGGGTGATAGCCCCAAGGTGGACCGGAAGCCGGCAGCAAAAATAAACAGCCAAACCAAAGGGCGCACCAAGGCCGAAACGAATCGCTCGCGCTGATGCACAAAACGCAACAGTTCGCGGGTGACAACCCCCCTTAAGGCTCGCAGGGCGTGCAACGGGTTCATTTCTCCCCCTTGGTCAGATGCTGGAAAGCGCTGGCGACACTGGGCATGGCCGTTGTTTCGAGCAGTTGCTGCACCGAACCTTGGTAACGGATGATGCCTTTGTGCAGAATAATCAGTTGATCGGTTGCAAAAATCTCATCCACCAAATGGGTAGCCCACAGCACGGCAATGTTTTGCGTCGTGCTGAGTTGATGCACATAGTCAACGATAGCTTTCCGGCTAGGCATGTCCAAGCCCACAGTTGGCTCGTCCAACAGCAGCACATCGGGCTTGTGCAGTAGCGCTCGGGCTATTTCAACCCGGCGGCGATGCCCACCATTTAGTTGGCGGACTGTTTCATGGCGGCGTTCAAACATCGCTTGTCGCTCCAACTCTTCACAGATTCTTGTGTTAGCCAGTTTGCGCCCTAGGCCATGTAAATCCGCGTGGTAAAGTAGGTTTCTCTCTACGCTCAAGTCCATGTCCAGCGTGGATTGTTGGAAGACTACGCCCAGACGGCCCAATGCTTTGGTGGAGTGGCGTTTGAGGTTGAAGCCGGCAATTTCTATTGCCCCCTCGCGAGTGTCATAAAGCCGGGTGATGAGGGAAAAAAGGCTGGATTTTCCCGCGCCATTCGGACCTAGCAGTATGACGCATTCCCCACGCGAAACGGTGAAGCTGACTTTGTCCAGCGCGAGTTTCTCGCCGTAAAACAAGGATACGTTGTCAATAAAAAGGGCTGGGGCCATTGGCACGTTCATGGTTTGACGGCAACCCCCCAAGGATATTGGCCCACGGGAACGGATTTTACGACTTTCCGGTTTTCGAGATCAATGATGGAAACATCATTACTGACGCCATTGGTTGTGTAAAGCCTTTTTTCATCCGGGGAAAACTCCAAATTCCAAACCCTTTGCCCGACCAGATGGTAGTCGATTACCTCCAATTTCTGTGCGTCGATCACCGCCACCCGGTTCGACGGCCCTAGTGCCACATAGGCAAAGCGGCGGTTTTTGTCGATGCGCATTCCCACGGGCTGGATTTTTTCCTGGGTGACGGCGGGAATTTTAAAGCCAATTTTCTTCACCAATTGCCTGGTTGCGACATCAAAAACCGAAACATTACCGGCGATTTCCGAACTAATCCACAATTGCTGTCCATCGGCGGTAAACCGTGCCGACCGGGGGCGAGGGTCCACCAAGGTATTGTCAATGATTTCCAGTTTGGATCGGTCAATCCAGTGCGCCATGTTGGTGGTTTCACTGGTGCTGATGACCCATTTCCCATCGGGGCTGACGGCGATACCTTCGGGTTCGACACCGACCGGAATTTGTTTGATGGCTTTGCGCTTGGCTATGTCGATCACGGTGACGAGGTTGTCGTCTTCGTTGGAGACAAAGAGGAATTCGCCGTTAGGTTCCATGGCAAAGGATTCAGGGTCTTTGTCCGACGGTAACTTGCCGACAACTTTTAGCGTTGCCGTGTCGATGACGAGGATTGTATTGTCGTCGCTGGCAGCGATGTAAAGCTGTTTTTGATCCTTGCTCAAGACTATGCCACGCGGTCGTTTGCCGATTTTGACGGTCTTCGTCAGTTTGCCGGTCATTCCATCAACGACCGCCAGCGCATCGTCCTTTTCCAAGGTGACATACAGGGTGTCGGCTTGTGTGGAATAGACTGGAATACCGGTTAGCCACAGGGCAAGCCATAAAAAATTTATCTTCATATTGCTTTTGTTTACAAACAATGCAAGGGTAGTGTTATCCTAAACCCGGCAGTCGTGATCTGTGGGAGTGAATTCATTTGCCAAAACAGCATATTATAGGCGAATGGATTCGCCTCTACAAATCGAGCTTAAACAATACGGGGATTAGCATGGCCAATCGGGGAAAAGCATTAAAAACCGTCCTTATTGTTGACGATTCCCCTGAGAACCTAGACATCATGAGAGGGATTCTCAGCCCCTTTTATCGAGTTCTTGTGGCGACCAATGGTCGCAAGGCACTCAAAGTGGCTATGTCGCCATCCCGTCCGGATTTAATCCTAATGGATATCAACATGCCAGAAATGGACGGGTATGAAGCATGCCGCTTGCTTAAGCTGGATTCCCGGACCAGCAATATTCCCATTTTATTTGTTACCGCAAAATCTGACATGGAAGACGAGTCCCGGGGGTTCGCGCTGGGGGCATCGGATTATCTGGTCAAACCAGTCAACCCTCCCATCGTACTGGCCCGTGTCAAAACTCATCTAGTCATCCATGATCAAGTCAATCTTCTAGCCGATCAAATAGAAATGCGCACCAAGCAACTTGAACTCCGCAACATAGAGTTGTCGGAGATGAGATCCACGCTTGATAGCATTGCCGATGCAGTCATATCGCTGGATATCAACAACTGCGTTTTGCTGATGAATCCGGTTGCAGAGAAATTAACTGGGTGGAGCGAGTCGGAAGCGCATGGAAAACTACTTGAAGAGGTGTTTTGCATTATTAATGATGAGACACGTTCCAAGATTGACAATCCTCGAGGTTGGGTATTGAATGAAGGCGATATCAAGGGAATGACAACTCATGCCCTATTGATTGCCCGCGATGGCATCGAACGCTCAATTGGCTATAGCCACTCGCCAATATTCGACCAGGATAACAATCCACTGGGGGATGTGCTAATCTTCCGCGATGTGACTAAAGAAATGGAAGCGGAGCAAGCAGTCCTCAATCAATTGGCCATCATTGAAACGTATGGTGGCCTAGTGGCGCTTGCCAACATGGATGGAAAGCTCATCTATGTCAATGCGGGTGGCATAAAGATGCTCGGGGCCACCCAACCTGATGATATATTGGATAAAAACATCACTGATTTCATTGAACAAACAAACTTGAAACGCGAAACTGATGAATTGATCCCCGCCGCCGCCATGGACGGGGCATGGAATGGCGAATATAGGCTGAAGCGCATCGACGGCACAAGCATTCCGGTTTCCAAAACCCTATTCACTATCCCCGATGCCGAAGGAAACCCCAAGCATATGGGTATTATAATAATGGATATTTCACTACAGAAGGAATCGCAGGAAAAATTGCTGGTTTCTGAAAAACTGGCGGTAATGGGCCGGATATTGGCTGATGTGTCCCACGAAATCAATAATCCCCTCGCGATAGTCATCGGCAGGACCGAACTCATACTGAGCAGTCTTGACGGACAGTCGACGCCGTTCAAAGCCAAGCTTGAAGTAGTATTGGAGAGCGCCCGACGTTGCAAAAACTTTTTAGGGTACGTTTAAACAAAGGACACTTACAGCGTTTTTAATGTCGATTGATTACTTTGTTTATCATTGGCGGCAAAGGGTTGCCGCCCTACGGCCCTTCACGCAGTAGGTCGGCAACCCTTTGCCGACATGGATGTACATTAGGTAAGTAACTAATAGATATAAAAAACGCTGTAAGGTGATTTCCAACAATGAAACCACCAAAACTGAAATGAATTGTCCACGAAAATCACGAACAATTCCTCCGCAAATCACCTTGCCAAGCTGGGGCTTGGCGTTCCTTCTGGGAACGCCAAGCCCCAGCTTGGCCTTTGCATGGGATGTTCTTTATTGGATATCACCCAAGTCCCATGGAATTTCTTGGAAAGCCACTGCTGGCATGGCTTTCGGTCAGTTTAGCGTCACCCAATTCTAGTCATGTCAAACTAGCAGTAATTGGGATGTCTCAACCAATAGCTTGTAAGCGTTCACTCCCCCGCTTTTTCCTGGGAGCGCGGCCATCTTGGCCGCCCTCAGCGGGCGAGACGCCCACGCTCCCAGGGTGGGAGTGAACGCTTACAATAACTTAAACAATACGGGGATTAGCATGACCAATCGGGAAAAAGCATTAAAAACCGTCCTTATTGTTGACGATTCCCCTGAAAACCTAGACATCATGAGAGGAATTCTCAGCCCCTTTTATCGAGTCCTTGTGGCGACCAATGGTCGCAAGGCACTCAAAGTGGCTATGTCGCCATCCCGTCCGGATTTAATCCTAATGGATATCAACATGCCAGAAATGGACGGGTATGAAGCATGCCGCTTGCTTAAGCTGGATTCCTGGACCAGCAATATCCCCATTTTATTTGTTACCGCAAAATCTGACATGGAAGACGAGTCCCTGGGGTTCGCGCTGGGGGCCTCGGATTATCTGGTCAAACCAGTCAACCCTCCCATCGTACTGGCCCGTGTCAAAACTCATCTGGTCATCCATGATCAAGTCAATCTTCTGGCTGATCAAATAGAAATGCGCACCAAGCAACTTGAACTCCGCAACATAGAGCTGGAGGAGACGTGCTATGAGGTAATCTGTCAACTGGGCCGGGCAGCGGAATACCGGGACAACGAAACCGGTATGCACGTATTGCGCATGAGTCGGTACACTGGGGTCTTGGCGCTGAAAGCCGGACTATCTAAGCCGGAAGCGGAGGAGTTGATGATTGCAGCACCGATGCACGATTTAGGAAAGATCGGAATTCCCGATCACATTCTTCTCAAACCCGGAAAGCTGACGGATGAGGAGTTTGCCATCATGCGCACCCATGCCGAAATTGGCTACAAAATCATTGGAAAACAAAATTCCGCTATTTTGAATCTTGGCGCATTGATTGCCTTAACTCATCACGAAAAGTGGAATGGTCGCGGATATCCCCGCAAGCTCCAAGGGGAGGATATTCCCCTGGCAGGCCGTATTGTCGCCATCTGCGATGTGTTCGATGCATTGACCTCAGTGCGCCCGTACAAGGCAGCTTGGTCAGTCGATGATGCCATGGCTTTGATTGCCAAGGAATCCGGGGGACATTTTGATCCCAGATTGGCTGCGTTATTCGTCGATTTAAAGCATGAAATCGTCGCAATCATGGAGCATTGTCAAACCATTCAGGAGGTTCCTTTGGGATTTAACCTGGTTGGCGAACAATTGGAGCTTAAGCAATTCTCATTTTGAACAGAACCGGGCGGGTTTGGAACCCGCCCCTACGGGTCGATGTCCCGTATCCTATTTATAATGCATTGATAATACAGAATTAAATTTCTTGCGTAGGGGCGGGTTCCAAACCCGCCCTTATTCACCTTATCTTCTTCCAGAGGAAGGACAACCGAAAGCCGCACGCTACGCCCCTGCGCAGTGTAACAACAAAGGTCAGCCATAGTGGAAAAAACCCGTAACGAGGCATTGCTTAAAACAGATGCCTTGCAGAACGCAATTCTTAATAGCACCAATTTGTCGAGTATTGCCACCGATGCGAAGGGTGTCATTCAGATATTTAACGTCGGCGCCGAACATATGCTGGGCTACACGGCTAGCGAAGTGATTGACAAAATCACGCCGGCTGACATTTCCGACCACCAAGAAGTGATCGCACGCGCCAAAGCTCTCACCGCCGAGCTTGGCACCCCGATCACGCCAGACTTTGAGGCTTTGGTGTTCAAAGCCTCGCGTGGCATCGAGGATATCTTCGAACTGACCTACATCCGCAAGGATGGCAGCCGCTTTCCTGCGGTCGTGTCGGTCACCGCCCTGCGTGATGCCAAACAAACGATAATAGGCTACTTATTGATCGGTACGGATATCACCGAGCGAAAACGCATGGAGGAGAGGAATGCCCAATCGCGACAATTGCTCCTGACGATCATTAACACCGCACCGCTACGGATTTTCTGGAAGGATCGCAACTTGCGCTATCTCGGCTGCAATATGGCTTTTGCCCTGGATGCAGGGATGGAGGGACCGGATGAAGTGATCGGCAAAGACGATTATCAGATGGTGTGGTTAGACTTCGCGGAGTCGTTCCGTTCCGATGACAGGCAAGTCATGGAGTCGAGCATCACCAAACTTAATTATGAAGAAACTCTGAGACTGACAAATACGAGTGACCAGAAAATTTGGATAAAAACGTCAAAAGTCCCCCTCAGAAATAATGCCAACGAAATATTCGGAATACTGGGGGTTTACGAGGACATCACCGAGCGCAAGCAATTGGAAGATGCTCGTGAAGAAGCACTGAGTCTCCTGCAGAAAATCGCCAGCCGGGTACCCGGGGTTGTCTACCAATACCGCTTGTGCCCTGATGGCAGTTCCTGCTTGCCTTTCGCGAGTGAAGCCATCCGTGAAATATACCGGCTAAACCCGGAGGAAGTCCGCGAGGATGCGTCCAAATTATTTGCCTGCCATCACGTCGACGACAAAGAAGCCATCGTCACCTCCATCCAAAAATCGGCGCAAGATTTGACACCGTGGTGCATTGAGTACCGAGTAAAGTTTGACGATGGCACGGTGCGCTGGCTGTCCAGCAACGCGATGCCAGAGCGGGAAGCGGATGGCGCAACGCTATGGCACGGCTTCATCACCGACATCACCGAGCGCAGGGAGACCGAGGAGGAACTGCGGCTCAACGAGGAGTTGTTAAGTATCATAACCACCTCCGCCCCGGATGCGATTATCATGCTCGACGAAGCCGGCAACATCGCGTTTTGGAATAAATCTGCCGAAAAGATATTCGGTTACGCACGGCAAGAGGTTCTCGGGCATAATCTGCACACGATGCTGGCCCCGCCCACCCTCAGGGAAGAACACCTCCGGGCCTTCCCGCATTTTCAGCAAACCGGCCAGGGGGCAGCCATCGGCAGGACCGTCGAGCTTGTCGGGCTGCGCAAGGACGGTGGCGAGATCGCCGTGGAGATGTCACTCTCTGCCGTGCAAATAAAGGGTGCCTGGTGTTCGGTCGGCATAGTGCGCGACATCACCGCCCGCAAGCTAGCGGAAAATTCGCTACTTAAAGCGAGTGCCTTGCAAAGCGCAATTTTCAACAGTGCCAATTTTTCGAGTATTGCCACCGACGCAAAAGGTGTCATTCAAATTTTCAACGTCGGTGCCGAGCACATGCTGGGATATTCAGCCGCCGAAGTGATGAACAAGGTCACGCCGGCTGACATTTCCGACCCGCAGGAAGTGATCGCACGCGCCAAAGCGCTCACCGCCGAGCTTGGCACCCCAATCACGCCAGGTTTTGAGGCTTTAGTGTTCAAAGCCTCGCGTGGCATCGAGGACATCTACGAGCTGACCTACATCCGCAAAGATGGCAGCCGCTTTCCGGCGGTCGTGTCCGTCACGGCCTTGCGTGACGACAACAGTACGATTATTGGCTACCTGCTGATTGGCACGGACAACACTTCTCGCAAGCAAGTCGAAGCAGAGCAGCAGAAGCTCGATCAGCGTCTACGCGACCAGCAGTTCTATACGCGCTCGCTCATCGAATCCAGCATTGATGCGCTGATGATTACCGATCCAAGTGGAATCATTACCGATGTCAACAAACAGATGGAGGTGCTCACCGGTTGTACACGTGACGAGCTAATCGGCTCGCCGTTTAAGGATTACTGCACCGACCCGGATCGGGCCGCGACGGGCATCAAGCTAGTGCTGAGCGAAAAGAAGGTCATTGACTACGATCTCGTCATCCTCTCCTTGGACGGAAGGGAAATTGCGGTTTCCCTGCATGCCACCACTTTCTATAATCGCAAACGGGAGCTACAGGGCGTGTTCGCTGTCGTGCGCGACATGATCGAACGCAAACGTTTGGACCAAGTGCTGGAAGATAAGAACGCCGAACTGGAGACTGCCAAGCTCGCGGCGGAAAAAGCAAACCTCGCAAAATCAGAGTTCCTCGCCACGATGAGTCACGAAATCCGTACGCCGATAAACGGCGTGATCGGCTTGACCTATCTGTGTCTTCAGACCGACTTGACCATGCAGCAGAGGGACTATCTGGAAAAGGTCAAAATCAGTGCCAATGCCCTATCGAAATTGATCAACGACATTCTGGATTTTTCCAAGATTGAAGCCGGCAAGCTTGCCATGGAAAACGTAGACTTCATTCTCGATGACGTTCTGACTGAAATAGCAACCATCCTAGGTGTTAAAAGCCAGGAGAAGGGAATAGAACTGCTGGTGGATACCAAGAGTGATGTCCCTCATTTTCTGCAAGGGGATTCCCACCGCCTAGGGCAGGTTTTGATCAATTTGGTCGGCAACGCCATCAAATTCACGGAAGCAGGGGAGGTTTACATAACGACGGAAGTGTTGCAGAAAACACAAGACACTGTATTATTGCAATTTACCGTTCAGGATACCGGTATCGGTATGACAGCGGAACAGGTTGGCAACCTGTTTGAAGAGTTTTCCCAAGGAGATGCCTCTATTACAAGAAAATACGGGGGAACTGGCCTAGGATTGGCAATTAGCAAGCGTTTGGTTGAAATGATGGGGGGGCAGATTAGTGTTAGTGTTTTGGATGCCCCCGGACATGGCAGCCGTTTCATATTTACGGCCTGTTTCAACAAAACAGGGCGACCGGAACCGAAATTACCGGCACTTCCGAAGAATATTCATGGATTGCATGTCATGGTGGTAGATAACAACGCCAATGCCCGGCAGATTATTGCCGAACATTTGAATTTGCTGAACTACACTCCGGTTTGTGTGGAAAACGGGGAAAAAGCCCTTGAAATGCTCGTTGCGGCCGATGCGGAGGGTTCTTGCTTCGATCTTGTGCTAATGGACTGGAAAATGCCAGGCATCAATGGCTTGGAAGCCTGTCGGCGCATTAAAAACAAGTTATCCCTGAAAAAAATTCCAGCCGTTGTCATAGTGACCGCCTATTCCCAAGACTACCTCACCTTACCAAGTGGGGAGAAAAGTTCCGTCGATGGTTTTTTGACGAAGCCGATCAATGTTCGCTCCCTGCTGGACATCATCATGATCGTCTTCGGTCATAAACCAGCAAGCCAACTGACAAGCCTATTGAACGGCCAACCTGTCAATTTTGAGGGTATCCGTTTACTCCTTGCGGAGGACAACGAAATCAATCAACAAGTGGCACGCGAGCTTTTGGAACAGGTGGGCATTAAAGTCAGCGTCGCCAACAACGGCCAGGAGGCAGTCGACTTAGTGTTAGTGGACAAACAGGATTTTGACGGTATTCTTATGGACCTGCAAATGCCCGTCATGGATGGTTTGACTGCCACTAGGCGCATTCGGAATCAAAAAAGTGCCAAAGCATTGCCGATCATCGCCATGACGGCCAATGCCATGGCTGGCGACAGGGAGAAATGCCTAGAGGCAGGGATGAATGACCATATTGCCAAACCGGTGGACCCGCATGAGATGTACGCCACTTTGGAAAAATGGATAGCGAAACAATCCGACACGATTCACGAAGTTTCTGTTGCCCCCTCCTCTGAACGAAACTCGAGTATGGTGTTGCCATTGCCACACATTCCAGGGTTGGATATGTCCAGAGGGTTACACCATGTGGGAGGCAACACGGTTCTCTATCGCAATGTCCTGCTCAAATTTGCCAACATTCAAGGAGGTGCCTGCTTGGAGATGGAGCGATGTTTAGCCTCCGGCGACTTCACGAGATTGGAACATATAGCCCATACACTCAAGGGGGTGTCTGCCACCCTCGGTGCTTTATCATTATCCGATTTGGCGGGGAGGATCGAAAAACTGTCGAAGACTCCGGAAGGGTTGGAAGAGTTACCGGAATTGCTTGCAACAACGCTCAGTGAACTGGCGCGTATCGTATGGGCCATTGAAATCACGCTGGGGCAACCCACAACCATTTTCACGGGAGAAGACAAATCGAGTATTGAAGCTAGCCCGGAACAAATGGCTGTTTTATTTCAAAGGGCTGTCGCGTTGCTCCTCGCCTCTGACTCCGCAGTGAAAGAGGTGGTGGAGGAGATAGCCAATTTGTCGCGCAGTGAAAGCCGCCGGGAAAGATTGGTGGCCATCAACACAGCCCTTGGTGTTTATGAATTTGAAACCTGCTTGGCGCTTTTTCAAAGCTGGGCCAGAGATGAAGGTATTGCACTTTCATGACGGATGTTATGCACGGGTGATGTTGAAGCCTGCTGGGAGTAGGCCGGAATAAGCCCGCTCCAGCGGGTGCTTCCGGCGAAGTAACTGACATAATGTACGTCCATGTCGGCAAAGGGTTGCCGACCTACTGCGTAACATGGGCCGTAGGGCGGCAACCCTTTGCCGCCAACAATAAGCAAAGTAATCAATTGACATTAAAAACGCTGTAACCCAATCCCTGACAAGTTCCCCTCACTGGGTGCCTTCCCCAAACAGATCATCATAGCGCCGGTTATCACCGGGTTTTAACTCATAACACTCCTGCACTGATTCGGGTGTGCCCTCTTCCAACAGCTTGCCAACCGTCATGAAGCGGTAGCCTTTTTCCTTTAAGCCGCTAATGATACGGGGCAAGGCAGCGGCAGTGCCATGACCGTGACCATTGGCATGAAAAACAATGATCGAGCCGGGACGTACATTGTTTAGTATATTGTGCACAAGTTTGTCGGGCGTGGCAGTTGTGGCCGCATCCCCGCTAACAACATCCCATTGTATCGCATTTAGCCCCATCTCATTGACGGCGCGTAGCGATTCTGCATTGCAAGTGCCGTAGGGAAATCGAAAATTGTGCGGTTGGCGGGGTATGGTTTCCATCTTCCGCCCCAAGCCTTTATCTTCGGCCCTGCGCTTGAGCGTTTCCCAAATCCTTTCATATTCGGCTTGGGTCCAAATGATTTGGTCGAGCATTTTTTGGCCTTTCAGCACACGCAGGTTGCCATGGGTCCAGGCATGGTTGCCGATCTCAAAATTCGAGTCAGCCATCAGTTGCAAGGTTTTTTCCTGATGGGAACGCATCCATTTGCCGCCGGCGAAAAAGGTCGCTGGAACCCCTTGGTTACGAAGTGTGTTGACGATGCCCCTATCATAGCCCGTCCTGCGGTGTGCCTGTTCGCAAAGGTCAAAGGTCAACGCGACTATTTTTTTACCGTCGGCCAGGCGAACCCGCCGGATGGAGTTGACGCGCAGGGCATTAAGTTGAGGCAGTTTTTGGCTGGGTTGTAAACGTTGCGGCGGGGTTAAGTCCGGGGGGTGAAGTTTGACGATGCGTTCGTCACCGGGGTGTCCACGCAGTTCATCAGCAGTCCAAGTGTCCAGTAGTGTCTTGGGTTTGGTATCGGCAATCGCAGGCCGGTAGGGTGGCGGCAGGGGAGGTTGTGGTACGGATTGTGGTGGTAGGTTTGGGTTAGATTGCGGCTTAGGTTGAGAATCCAAAGGTGAAGTTTTATTGGCAGACGGAATTTGCTGGCCTCCCTTATCATCCACTTTAACATTGGAATTAGCACAGTTAAATTTCCTTGACGGAAAATCAATAACCCAGCTTTCATTTTTCCTATTTAGCGGTATTGTTACATCACAAGATACGTTCTTAATAGGACTAATTTGCTGGTAATCCACATGGAGATTGACAAAGGCTTTCGTTGAAGCATTCACTACGCCTGATATAGGTCCAATCTCAAGACGAGAGACATTCTTGCATTTGTCTATGGAATATCCATCTGCAAGAATAACCGCTTCGGCACATTCACGGTTTTTAATATGTCTATAGAATACTTCGACAGTCTGTGCAGGGTCGTCTAATACAGCATAAACTGGGTTTACTACACCAAGCCAAAGGGTGATAGCGTAGATGTGTGTGAACCTAAACAATATTATTACCCCTTAGACCTGTTTTGACTGTATGAAAATTAATGGCAACAAGTAAAACTTATGATCATTTGGGAAGCAAATGCATATGCACAAGGTTCCATTTACCTTTATCATTAAGTTCCAGTTCTACTGAACCTATCCAATTCTGCGACCTCTCCCTAAAGGATTTGCTATTCACATCTACCCAAACGTTGGCATGATCCGATTCGGCACTAAGAAAGCTCACCTCATTGACTTTAAAGTACTCAGTGTTTTTAACCTGAGCCCTTAGTTTTTCAGATGGTTTTTTCCATAATGCGAGCGCAGCGTCATCATTTCGATGATCCAATGCGTCACAATATTGGCGAACCAAAGCGACTAGTTCATCTTGAACTTTCGTTGGGGTTGAAGTCGTTTTAGGCCAATCAGATTTCTTCGGGCTTGATGGTTTTATAGACACAATGGCCCATTTATCCAAAGAAACGGGTTCCAGTTCGATATTAACTTGCTGGGTTCTCGGCGAAGTTCCTCTGTCATTAGTTTTGCCTATGTAATCAACCCTCACGATGGCATGATACGATTCGGCACTAACAATCTTCTCATCATTGACTTTAATGTAATCAATTTTTTTAATGTCCCCACTTAATTTTGGTGGTGGGTTTTTCCATAAATCGCTCGCGGAGGTTACATCAAGTCGATTGATTGCCGCATAGTAGTCATTAACCACCTTGTAGAGTTTATCAGGCCTCGGTATTCCTGATTCGTCCTGTTTGAAAATTGTGCCTGGGGTTGGCATCGGGGTTGGTGCTGTGACTGGTGCTGTGACTGGTGCTGTGACTGGTGCTGTGACTGGTGCTGTGACTGGTGCTGTGACTGGTGCTGTGACTGGTGCTGTGACTGGTGCTGTGACTGGCGCTGTGGCTGATGCTGTAGCTGGTGCTGTGGTTGGTGCAGGGGTTGTCATCGGGCTAAGGGCAATGGGCGACGTAACTGTTGGAGGGATAATTTTGCTAATAATGATATACCCGGTGAGGGTCGCTATCAGAATTCCGGCTGCCCAAGCGACATAGAACAATTTGCCGCGCGGTTGCAATAGCTTGACAAACTCGGCCACGCTGTTGATACGGTCTTCCTGCTTGAAGGCCAAGCCCCGTTGCAAGGCTTTCCATTGATTTCGACTTAACCCAGGAATGGACTTTGGGTGCAAATTCAACTCAAGTGCATTTTCCGCCGATAACTTACGAAAGGGATGCTGACCTGTCAGCAGTTCGTAACACACACAGGCAAGGGCATAGATGTCGTCGCGCTGGTCGGGAACTTGCTCCCGTAGTTGCTCCAAGCTGGCATAGGCGGGTGTCATGGCCCCTAGGTCACGGGCATAAAATACCGTGGCATCATTTTCACTCATGGCCGAGGCGATACCGAAATCAAATACCTTGGCTTCGTTCTGCCTAGTGATAAACACATTGCCGGGTTTGAAATCAGAGTGGACAATGTTTTTTTTATGGGCGTAGGCTAGAGCCAGACACATTCCTTCGATGATTGGCCAGGCTTGTTTGAAACTTAAGCCGCCTTTGGGCAATTCTCGGATAAGATTGCTCAATGGGCGGCCTTTAAGGTACTCCATGGTCATAAAAACATGAGTTCCATCACGATCAAAATCATAGACGGTAATGATGTTCGGATGGGAGAGTGTCTGGGCTCGTTTGGTTTCTCGTTGCAGTGCTATCAATGAAATTGGGTCGTCGCGGAAACCTATGTTGAGCACCTTCAGGGCGACGAAAGCTTCACGGTCGCTGGCTTCCACCTTGCGCATGTCCAGTGCCTTGAAGACGATGCCCATACCCCCTCTACCCAACTCTTCCTTTAGCACGAACCGCTCTTTAAGCACCGCCCCTACGCTGAATTCTTGGTTGGGTGTGAGCGAGGGCGATGTGGGTGGACGGTTAGTTGCATCATCGTCTTTGTTTGTGGAATCGTGCAAAGGCATTGGCAGCGTTCTCCTAGTAGATGAGATTGAAGTTATTTGGCTGGTTCCCAAGCTCCTGCTTGTTCGTTGACTGAACCTAGGGAAGCTGGATATCTCATCGTTATATAAAAATGAGCCGAAGCCCCGATAGGGTAGGGAAGGCTCTCGCCTCCCCTCCCTCCGAACCGTACGGGCGGTTTTCCCGCATACGGCTCTCCAGTCGGCAGTTTCCACTTCGGGACGGATTGGTGAACGACTTCCCAAGGGTGATTCCATCGTTCGCGTTACCGCTTCAATCCGCAACTCCCTCACCGGTCATGGCCTTAGGCTGGTATGCATAGCTCCAGATTCTCGGGTTCAGTACCATAGGTTGACCCCGTTCATTGACCCACAACCGATGAAGAATTTCCACCTTCCTACCCCCCTTCCCTATTGACGGTTTTGCTGCCCGTCCGTTACCATCTTCCCCGGTCGTGGTTTAGGCTCGACTTCGTCTTCTCCGTTTCCGGCTGGTTTCCCGCCGGTGCCACAATATCCTCGCCTTGCCGCGACCGCTTCCGATTTGCGGTACTATGGGGGTTCTGACTCCTGCCGCCGCTCACCCCGGCGGCAGGTATCCCCGCTTACTGCATATCACCTTCTGACCGTTCCGCCCCCAACCACACGGTGCGCCAGACCATCGTTTGTCGCCATCTGCAACGTGGCCCGTGAGTTTCAGGCTTCGCCATAAATGAGCAGGCTCGCCGCCACACCCCGCCGAATCGGGTTCGTTATCCTACGGACCGGCCTTTCGCCTCCGGTTGCTCCCCACCCCGCCTCGCGGCGACGCAGTTACCTTTGGCTACAAGGTTGATAGCTTCCCTTGACATGGACTTGCACCATGTTGATGATATGCCCTCACGGGCGCACTCATTTCGGCATGGATGCCGAAATCCAGGCCAGATGGACGGTAACGTCTCGGTTGGGCTAGCCCTTGATTCATTCGACGTGTACCCCAATTACACGTCTTTGGACATACTGGCATTTGTCGTGGTCCCGTGTTGCCATTCATGGCATTTGGATTCCGGCAATCCCTGCCGGAATAACGGCGTTTTTTGCTTGCCGGGATTCGTGTATAACGATTATATCTGGAGCTTGGGAACGAGCAGAACATCAGTTGCTTAAACATCGGGCAGGCTATTTCTGACGCTTGACTCTATAAGTAAAGTCAGACCATTGTTCAACGCGGAAGGCACGGATGTCGCGAACAGAAGGAGGAAACCAAATCAAAGCAGCCAAGGCATCAAGGGCATCCATCAAATTAGCCATATCCTCGTTCTCGCAAACGTAAAGGCTACCTTGCACACGACGAAAGCCATAATCGGCTAGTGTCGCACAGATTTCCGCATAAGCTGCTGGAACCCCCTTTGGATTATTGTCGGCGGTGTCCTTGACCACCAGATCAAAGGCAATGGCGAACATCAGCTTTCCTCGGGATCGTCCAACACGGCATTTAGGCTGTATTCTAGGCGTTCACCGGACTCCGGTATCTCTATTTCTACCATCCAGTCTTTTTCTGTCTCACGAACAGGCCGAAGAACTTGGTAAGGGATGCCGAACGGCCCGAACCTGTGAAACGAGCCAATCACTTCTGGGTGAGGGAAATATGCTTGTTGCATTGAAATGCCTTTTTGATTGAAGCTGTTAATAATTTATCACAGACAGAATGGGTTTAACACTTTCTTAATGATGGTTTCAATATGAACGAACTTCCCATCTTCGAAACAAACCGCTTCCCCCGCGAAGCCCTGTTGCCCATGAATGCTGAATGGGCGAATTTATTTGGCGAGGGTCTTGCCCAAATGGACCCTTGGCTGAGGCTGGGTTATTCCCCGGCAAGCCTGACGCGGTATTTTTCCTCCATTACCCCGGATCGACAATCATGGGTAATCTTAGACGGGGAAGCCCCGGCGGCTTGTTTGACGGTGCGCCCCGACTGGCTACGCGGTCCCCTGTTGGAATTGCTGGCGGTGCTGCCACAGCACCAAGGCAAGGGGATAGGCAAGGACATTATTGCATGGCTTGCCGGGGAAACCCGGCGACAAGGCAAGGCCAACCTGTGGACCATCAGTTCGGAATTCAATCACGCGGCACTTGATTTTTACCGGCGGCATGGGTTCGAGGAGGCGGGGGTGTTACCTGATTTGATTAGCGCTGGCGAAACAGAGAGATTGCTCAGGTTGAGGTTGTAGGAATTGTAGGGGCGGGTTCCAAACCCAATGCGGCTGACACAGCCGTCATACCGGCAGGGATCGCCGGTATCCAGATTGCAGGGATGCCTAGTATCCTTGCCGTCCTGGAACCTCACTTCCATTAAGTTAAGATACATTAAGCGTGAAATCAGCCCTTGACGGAACGCCAAGCCCCAGCTTGGCGCGGTACACCCTGATGCCAAGCTGGGGCTTGGCGTTCCGATAAACGCTTAACTTAATGGCAGTGGTCCTGGAGCCTGGGTTCCGGCGGTCCATGCCGGAACGACAGGGAATCGCTTAATTCAACCCGCCCCTTGGCTTATGGCATTGGCTGTCCTGCTGGTCAACCCCCAACGTATCCAATGCATTTTTTTGATGCAGAAACCCCTCAATCGGAGCCACTGCGACCAAGGACCGTTCGGTTGCCAATAGCACCGGCTGGCGCAGTTGACCGTCCCAAAGACGGAAGGAAAGCGGGACACCCTTGAAACCGGCCAGCGCAAACTCGCCACCTAGCATGAACCCCTTGATTTTGGCAAAATCGGTGGATTTGACCCGCGATGCCGATTCGCCAATCGCCCGCACGGCCAGCCAGCCAGCATAGTCTTGCTCCGCCATCCACCGCTTGGCCAGTTCGCGGAAACGGTTTTGCAATTGCAACGCGCCCCATTGCTCATGGGTGAAATGCCAAGCCGAGGGAACCAACCCTTGAGTGCCAGCAACCGGCCTAGGTTGCCAAGTGCGGTAAGCGAATAAATCGCCAAATACCCCCGCTTCATCGGTGACGACCAATATGTCGTAATCCACTCCTTGGGTGAATACTGGAATTTCCGATTCGGGTGTGCGGCGTTCTTCAAAACTGTGCTGCCAAGGTTTTTCCGCGATGATTTTTACGCCAAAGCGTTGGGCTGCGCGTTTGATGGCCGCAGTATATTGCTGGTCGGCCATCTCCGGGCCGGTGACAAGAAAGATTTTCTGCCAGCGTTTTTTGCTCAGGTATTGCATCAAGGCATCCGCACGCATTGCCCGACTTGGCAATAAGTGCAGGAGGTTGGCGGAGCAATCTGCCCCCCGCAGCCCGTCGTCACTGCTGCCTACGTCATAAATCAAGACATTCGCAGCCTCGGGCAATTTTGCCAAGGGGGCCAAGGCTTCAGTCGGCAGATTGATGATGATGTGCCGATAGCCTTCCGCCACCAACAGCTTGAATGCGGTTGCCGCGTCACTCTCCATGGGCAATTGGATAGCTTTGAGTTGGTAACTCTGACCAGTGAATCGCCCGGTGGTGTTATTGTCGGCGATGCCAAGGCGTACTCCCTGAAGGCCGGCATCAATGGGTTGGGAGAGGAAAAATGGCAGGCCAGGCAGCGCTGCTTGGTCTTGGGATAGATAGGCAATCGACAGATTCGCAGCTAGGGTTTGCAAGGTATTAGGCGTTTCCGGCATCTTGACCGGCTTTGCCAGTTGTGCCGTCTTTTTTGGGTTTGCATGGGTACTGGCGACAAATACCAGGCTCAACAATCCGATAAGAATTTTTTTGCGGATGGATTTCATGGCGTTTCATTCAGGATTCATCGGTGATTTTTATTGATTTTAAGGATACCTGATTGCACATTGTATTGCTGGATTGGGAAACGCTTTGTTAATCCAAAATAACCAAGTGAATTACTAAGGAACAGGCTTGTGTCATTTACAAGCCATTGTCTTTACAAATAAAATAATGTCAAAATTCATTGCCGACATTATTTTCACAGAAAAAGCTGGACAGCAAATTTTTTTACATTAGACTTTGCCTTAGTTTTACGGAAGGAACTCGATTGTAGAATCGTCAAAGAGGGGGAAAGCTCGCGTAGGCTCAAAATAACACTAACAATAAATCTGCGCGTATTGCGTCGGCTGTTTCACAGCTTGATCCAATTGTTTAAAAATAACAAAAATATCTGCCCGCCCTCAAGCGGGCATTTTTTTTCGTAACATCAGAGATTAAGAACAACAACCTTCTCTAAGGAATCGAACAATGGCAAACTATAGAAAAATTCTTTTGGCGACAGACTTTTCAGAATTCAGCAATGAAACGGCGCGACGGGCGATTGCACTCGCCAACGCCTTTGGGGCAGAAATGTGCGCGCTCCACGTACAGGAACCTATGGCCTTGTTGGATACTGGCTATGCGGACATTTTACCTTTTGATTTGGAGTTGACCGAGCAAATGCTGAACGCAGCCAAAGCTCGCTTGGAAAAATTGGCAGAGAAATTAAACATACCTAAAGAAAGGCAGTGGGTGGAGATTGGCAGTCCGAAGGCGGAAATTGTCCGTGTCGCCGCCGAGCAGGGCATTGATCTGATTGTAATCGGCACACATGGCCGCCATGGTCTTGGGGTGCTGTTGGGATCGACAGCGGCCAGTGTGGTCAACCATGCCGGTTGCGATGTGTTGACGGTTAGATTAAGTCGCGATCATTAATGCAAGGGACGGATCGATCTAGGTAGGCCAAGAATCGCCGGAAGGCATTTCGCCCGGATGCGAAGGCCAGCTTGCCTAGATCGACTTCCTCTGGAGCCACCAATAGAAATTCGGTCACCTCGTCCATGACCTTGAGACTGGAGATGTCATTGACATGACAGATAAAGTAGAGGTCCGTGGTCTTATAAAGCAAGCCCTCGTAAAGATAATCGTTCGGAAACGAGGCTAGGTAAACCAGGGAAGACAGGTGGATGTTAAATTCTTCGTGAACTTCCCTCGCTAGGGCATTTTCCGCAGTCTCGTCGAATTCCACGAAACCGCCGGGAAAGTCTAGCATTCCTTTTTCCGGTTCCTTGCCTCGCACACCCAATAACAGCTTTCCTTGGTAAATAACGAAAGCGGCGACCGCCGTTGCGCAGTTGAAATATAAAACGAAACCGCAATCGCCGCAGCGGATGGCCCGCCCATCGTATTTGTACAGGGAGGCCGTTCCGCAGCGTGGGCAATGGCGAAAATCAGTGAAGGGCGCATCCTCTGGGAAGTTTGATTGATTAGTCATGTAGAGTTTTTTGCCGTGAAATTGATTGACTGCGTTTCCTAATCTGGCGGAAGCGGGAATTATCTGTTTTAATAACCTTAGAGTCTGGTCAATCCGGTGTGCCGGGTAAACAATAAGAATATGGAGCATGATGATGTCGAAAGGGCAAAACCTGCAAGATCCTTTTTTAAACGCATTAAGAAAAGAACATGTGGCGGTGTCCATTTATCTGGTTAATGGCATCAAATTACAAGGCAAGATCGATTCCTTCGATCAATATGTAATCATGCTGAAAAATACCGTCAGCCAAATGGTTTACAAACACGCCATATCAACTATCGTGCCGTCAAGACAGGTTCGTGTGCCTAACATGTCTGAATTGCCTGAAGAAGACGAGGAATAGTCTGGATATTCGTGTTTTTCCAAGCGTTTGTTTTCATAAACATCTTTCCCCTCTGATGAGATACGGCATTGTTTGACCGTCCGGGTTCTGGCGAGCGTGCTGTCCTCGTTCATGTCCAAACCCAATATGATCCGGAAGATTTATCCGAACTACAGGAACTTGCAATTTCGGCGGGTGCATTGCCTTTGGCTGTGGTGACAGGCAAGCGGCAAAACCCGGATCCTCGCTATTATATTGGCACTGGCAAGCTAGAAGAACTTTCTTTAGCCATAGCCGAACACCAAGCCGAGCTAGTCCTGTTCAATAATCGCTTGACACCCAGCCAAGAGAGAAACTTGGAAAGGGCGCTATCCGTGCGCGTGGTTGACAGGACAGGCTTGATTCTCGATATTTTCGCCCAACGTGCTCGCACCTTTGAAGGCAAACTGCAAGTGGAGTTGGCTCAGCTTCGCCACATGTCAACCCGGTTGATTCGGGGTTGGACCCACTTGGAGCGGCAGAAAGGCGGTATAGGTCTGCGTGGTGGGCCGGGTGAGACCCAACTTGAAACCGACCGGCGTTTATTGGAAAACCGCATACGCATGATTCAAAAACGGCTGGAAAAAGTCGAGCAGCAAAGGGGGCAGGGCCGCAACGCTAGGAAGCGTGCGGATGTGCCGATGATCGGTTTGGTTGGGTACACTAACGCTGGCAAATCGACGCTGTTCAATCGCCTGACCCACTCGGATGTGTATGCGGCCGACCAGTTGTTTGCAACGCTAGACCCTACGCTTAGACGCTATCAGGCCGGCGGGCAAATGCCTGTGGTCATAGCCGATACCGTTGGGTTTATCCGCCATTTGCCCCATGAGTTGGTTGCCGCGTTCCGATCCACATTGAAAGAGGCCAGCGAAGCCGATTTGCTTTTGCATATAATTGATGCCAGTGATGAACGGATCGACGATACTATCGCTCAAGTTGGGGAAGTGTTAACAGAGATTGGGGCAGACAGCATCCCTAAGATTGAAATTTACAATAAACTGGATTTGATTGAAAGCGCGTCCCCAAGGCTGGAATATGACGAACAGGGAAAAGTGGACAAAATATGGCTATCGGCACGGACAGGACAGGGTATCGAACTGCTTGACCAAGCCATTATAAACCGTTTGGGTGGTGAGATCAGAAGGCATGTGCTTCATCTGGCGCCAACAGACGCCGCTCTGCGGGCACGTCTTTTTGAAATCGCCAAAGTGTTGAAAGACGAGGCAGATGAAACCGGTGGTTGGACGATGGAAGTGGAAGTGGCTATGAAGGATGAACGGCGGTTGAAGGAGTTTGGTAAGGATTGGATGCCGGAAAAAAATGAGGAATAGGATGCAGCCGGTAATGCAGTAAAATTTATCGGATAATTTTGCCTTATAGGCTGTCTTTAAAAGCTATGTACCTCAGAATACATCATCGTGTTTGAACTACAACAGGAGTCATCCAATGTCCTGGAATGAACCGGGCGGTAATAAAAAAGACCCTTGGAGCGGGCGGGATCAGCAGGAAACCCCTCCTGATCTGGAAGAAGTCATGCGTACCTTGCAAGAAAAGATGGGCGGCTGGTTAGGCGGCGGCATAGGCATTGGAAAAGGTGAAAATCCAAAAAACACCCTCCTGGTTTTTTTGGTGGCAATTCCTTTGGTCATATGGGCCTTGACGGGTATCTATATCGTCGATGAAGGCAACCGGGGTGTGGTGACCCGTTTTGGCAAATATATCGAAACGACCCAACCGGGGCCGCATTGGCGTTTGCCTGCCCCTTTTGAAAAGCACGCTATCGTCAATGTGGAGCAGCAACGCTTCATTGAAGTGGGTTATCGTACCAATATCCGCCAACAAACCCAGCAATCCTTTGCCAAGGAGGCTTTGATGCTGACCCAAGACGAAAACATCATCAATCTGAGTTTGTCTGTCCAGTATCGAATAAAGGACGCTAAAGCCTATTTATTTAATCTGAATGACCCGGATCTGACCCTGAGGCAAGTCACTGAAAGTGCCGTGCGCGGTGTCATTGGCAAAAACACGATGGATTTTGTGCTGACCGATGGCAGGAGCGGTTTTGCCGACGAGGTAAAATACGATATTCAGAAAATTTTGGACCAGTACGACGCGGGCATTCAAGTCATGGCAGTTAATATAAAAGATGCCCAACCTCCCGAAGAGGTGCAAAGTGCTTTCGAGGATGCAATCAAGGCTCGTGAGGACGAGCAACGCCTGAAAAACGAGGCTGAAGCCTATGCCAACGATGTCATACCCAAAGCCAGGGGTGCTGCGGCTCGCCTGATGGAAGAATCAGAAGGGTATAAGCTCAGAATGATTGCCAAAGCCAAGGGCGAGGCAGGGCGTTTCGAGCAACTGCTGACGGAATATCAGAAGGCACCGGAAATCACACGTACACGGCTTTATATTGACGCGATTGAAGAAATCCTAAGCAAAACCAACACACTCCTGCTGGATGTGAAGGGTGGAAATAATATGATCTATTTGCCCGTTGATAAATTGCAACGGCTTGGGGTTTCGGCTGAACCAGCCAAAGATAACGACAGCACACAAACCTTTCAGGATTCGCCCGATAGTGTAGTCAAAAACATCCGGGGTTCCACTGTGCGTGGTCGCGAGGGGAGGACACAATGATGGGTAGAAATTCGGTTATTATAGTTTCGGCCTTGCTCTTGGTGCTCGTTCTAGGTAGTTCATCGGTTTACACCGTCGGTGAAGCCGAAAAGGCCATCAAATTCCAACTGGGGGAAATCCTAGATACCAGTTCCACCCCTGGCCTACACTTTAAGATTCCATTGATCAACGATGTCAAGATTTTCAATGCCAAATTGTTGACGCTGGAATCCAAGCCTGAACGTTTCCTGACCTCCGAGAAAAAGAATGTCATCGTTGATTATTTTGCCAAATGGAAAATCAATGATGTAGCAAAGTTTTACACCTCCGTGCAAGGTGATGTAATCCAGGCCAACATAAGGCTAGAACAAATCATCCAGTCAGCAATAAAAGATGAATTCAGCAAGCGAACCATACGCGAGGTGGTTTCCTCGGAACGGGACCAAATACGCGATTTTTTGATAGCGGCTGCAAACCCATCAGCAGGCAAGTTAGGAATAGACATCGCCGATATTCGTATAATGCGCGTGGAATTACCTAGCGAAGTCAGCAGTTCGGTTTTTCGCCGAATGGAATCCGAACGTTCCCGTGTAGCCCGTGACTTCCGTTCGCGAGGCGCGGAAATGGCTGAGCGTATTCGTGCAGATGCCGACAGGCAGCGAGAAGTTATTCTTGGAGATGCCTATCGCGATGCCGAATTGAAACGCGGCGAGGGCGACGCAACCGCCGCTGAAATTTATGCCCAAGCCTATGGCAAAGACAAGAATTTTTTCTCGTTTTATCGAAGCCTAACCGCCTATAAGCAAGCATTCAAGAACGAAGGCGACACCCTCGTGCTCGAACCGGACTCAGAGTTCTTCCAGTATTTCAAGAAGTCGAAGTAATATTTTATGTTTTCGGATGATCGTTGGTTGCTACCCGAGGGGATAGAGGAAGTCTTGCCAACAGAGGCAAGACGTTTGGAGTTTCTTCGTAGACAAGTGTTGGACCTTTTTGATTCTTGGGGTTACCTTCTAGTCATGACTCCAATGATCGAATATATCGAGTCATTGTTGATTGGCACTGGCCATGACCTTGACCTGCAAACGTTCAAACTGATAGATCAAATATCCGGTAGGATGATGGGTGTGCGCGCAGATATGACACCACAGGTTGCTCGAATTGATGCGCGCAACAGCCGCCCGGGAAATCCTGTTAGGTTATGTTATCTTGGTACGGTGTTGCACACCCAAGCCGACCACTTGGAAAAGACCCGAAGCCCTTTACAGGTAGGGGCAGAGTTATATGGTCATGCCGGTTGTGCCAGCGACCTAGAAGTGATTTGCTTGATGCTAGAGATGTTCTCTGTACTCGGATTGGAAAACATCCACCTTGATCTTGGTCATGTTGGTATCTATCGTGGCCTTGTGGCCCAGGCGGGTTTGAATGCTGCCCAAGAGGCAGAACTGTTCGATATCTTGCAAAGGAAGTCCGCCCCCGATTTGCGTGATTTCTTTGACTCCAACCCGGCTGCACCCTCGTCAACTCAGATGTTGTCAGGTTTGGTTGAACTGCATGGCGATGCCAGCGTAATCGGTGATGCCTACGCCTTACTGGCCGGGGGAAACGGGCAGGTGCTGGAGGCGTTGGCCGATTTGGAAACAATTGCCAAGTCCTTGTCCGTCAGATTCCCCTCCTTGCCTATCCATTTCGATCTAGCCGAATTGCGTGGTTACCACTATCACCGTGGCATTGTTTTCGCCGCGCTAGCGCAAGGCTACGGACGCGAAATCGCCCGTGGGGGGCGTTATGACGGAATTGGCAAACCTTTCGGTCAAGACAGGTCCGCGACTGGCTTCAGCGCCGATTTGAAAGTCCTCGCCAAACTGGCGTATCGAGATGTTTCTAGTCGACGGACGGTTTTCGCGCCCAGCGATGAAGATGAGGCTTTGCGTGTCAAAGTCACATCCATGCGTGCGGAAGGCTGGCGTGTGATCTCCGAACTTGCCGGACAAACCGCAAATTCTGCCGACATGGGTTGCCAGTTTGAATTGTTGAAGCAGCCGGGTGGGTGGGAGCTTTACCCCGCGCCGGACTGCAACAAATTCATAGCGTGATTGCCTTGGGTGTAGGGGTTAATGACGGGCTTTCCCCCTTAATCTGTTGTGAAAAACATTAACTGCTGATTTGGAATTATCAAAATGGGTAAAAATATAGTCGTCATCGGCACTCAATGGGGAGACGAAGGCAAGGGAAAATTGGTCGATTTGCTCACCGAACAAGCCGATGCCGTGATACGTTTTCAGGGTGGGCACAATGCAGGCCACACCTTAGTGATTGATGGCAAAAAAACAGTCTTGCATTTAATACCCTCGGGAATCCTTCACGAAGGGAAACTTTGTGCGATTGGTAACGGTGTAGTGCTTTCTCCGCAAGCCCTGTTGGAAGAAATTGAAGTGTTGGAGAGCGCCGGGGTTCCTGTGCGTGAACGTCTACTGGTTAGCGAGGCTTGTGCGCTGATTTTGCCGGTGCATATCTCCTTGGACTTGGCCCGAGAGAAATTCCGTGGCAGCAAAGCGATTGGCACGACCGGACGCGGCATAGGACCAGCCTATGAAGACAAAGTCTCACGCAGGGGATTGCGGGCTGGCGATTTGTCAAATCCGGTCAGCTTCGCCGAAAGGCTCAAAGAGTTGCTGGACTACCATAATTACATACTGACTCATTATTACAAGGCGCAGGCACTCGATTACCACAAAACCTTGGCCGAAACTCTAGCGCTTGGCGAACAGATTATTCCCATGCTAGGCGATGTGTCTGAGTTACTCTACAACTACCGCGATGCGGGCAAGAACGTCTTGTTCGAAGGTGCCCAAGGGGCGATGCTGGATATTGACCACGGTACCTATCCCTATGTGACTTCTTCCAATACCACCTCCGGGGGTGCGGCTTGTGGGACCGGTTTGGGGCTTTTGGATTTCGATTATGTGCTGGGCATCACCAAAGCCTATTCCACGCGCGTCGGCAACGGGCCTTTCCCCACCGAACTGGCCGACGAAATCGGTGGGCATTTGTCCAGCCGGGGGGTGGAATTTGGTGCCACGACTGGAAGGGCGAGGCGTTGCGGCTGGTTTGATGCCGTGTTGATGAAAAAGTCCGCCCGCTTGAACAGTCTGTCAGGTATTTGCCTGACCAAGCTGGATGTTTTGGACGGATTGGAGCAACTCGGAATATGCACAGGTTATATGGTGGATGGCAAGCGGGTAAACACGGTTCCGGCCGGTGCTGAAAAATACGCCTTGTGCCACCCCATCATAGAAGACCTGCCCGGTTGGACAGAAAACACCCTAGGCATTACCGATTACGACAAACTACCCGCCAATGCCAAGGCTTATATCAAGCGCATCGAAGAATTGGTGGGCGTACCGGTTGACATTCTTTCCACTGGACCCGACCGCAACGAAACCATTATCTTGCGCAATCCATTTGATTGAAAGCTGCGGCGTTCTGAATATAATTGATCCGTTCGCACTGAGCTTGTCGAAGTGCCGGGGTTACTTGGGAGTTATCAATGCATTATGCTATTGAATTGGCAGTTCTATTGGTTTCAGTGGTTTTCGCTTGGAAAAGGACTGCCGCGTGGCATATCCGTCAGGGCAGGGGGAATCTCGCCGCGCACATCGGCGGTTTAGGCGCTGGAATCACGGCTTTTGTAATCGTGATGGGCTTGATTGTGGCGTTTGACCCGCCACCCGGTTTTTCTGGCAAAGCGGGCCAAACCATTCCAGCCGCGCCCGCGCAACCCAATATCGCGGAACCGGCGAAGAAGGGCCAGTAACATAGCTTGGGTAACAGTTCCCGCCCCCAGTGGGCTGACGTATGCACACATCTTTTAAGTCGTTGATATTGCTCCCCTCTCCCGCTTGCGGGAGAGGGGCCGGTGGAGAGGGTTGCTGACTCTTGGCTTTGCTAGCTAATTGTATTTACAGCATTTTTAATATCAAACAGTTACTTGTAAATACTCTTCGGCATGATTGATATACCCAATTACATCATCCTCAGTAATTGTTGCGATAGCGTTTCCGATGGCATCAAAAAGTGTTTCCTCCGTCCTAGGCTTGCATTTTCTGATATAGTGTTTGATCT
>Ga0209083_1000633_pt1 | contig 49203 bp, 51 predicted proteins | sample AM7aDNAmetaG_FD_184132 | JGI IMG/M metagenome (GOLD analysis project Ga0209083, IMG submission 184132) | Freshwater microbial communities from Finland to study Microbial Dark Matter (Phase II) - AM7a DNA metaG (SPAdes) (version 3) | ecosystem: Environmental > Aquatic > Freshwater > Lake ...
GAAGAAGAAGAAGAAAAGTTTACAGTTCCTTCCGACCTAGGCATTTAACAATAACACTCTATGTCACCATTAAGCAATTCTAACAGCGACTACATCAACACAGTTGATTACAAGAAACTTGAGCACAAGCTAAACCAGATTAACACAATTCTGGAAGATGCAGTTAGCAAAACTGTCGCTTCTCGTCGGTTGCGGTATGTTGACATTGATATAGAGGTTGAGCGTGAGGCGGGGAGAATACAGCCTGACGAGATGTATATCCCCGTCCACACCATTGATACTAACATTAGGAGAGAACAACCAGCATATATCCAGTATATTGCACAGTCGCCTAGGGCTGTCATATTAGAAGATGTGGATGATGACGCGGTTGAACTGTCTGCCTTAGAGAAAGATTTAACCAAAAAGCTACGGTATGATGGGTGGCAGAAGCCTCTCTTTGCCACCATTGATGGATTCCAAGCGAACGGGTTTTCTATACTTGAAGTTGTGCAAGATTTATCAACTCCGGGGGAAGTAGCTTATGAACAAGTACAATCAAGTGACTTCGCTTTTATCTCAGATACTCGCGATTTACAGGCTGCTGAGATGTTGGGCAGAACATATCATTATACCAAGACTAAGCTATTGTCACTTTGTGGGGATAAGTTGAATCCTAAAGATAGTGATTGGGATAGGGCACAGGTGGAGAGGGTTACTAACACTGAGTCAAAGGCCAACGCTGGTGAGTCGGATATGTTTGTTGCTGATAAGGACAAGTCTCTTTACCGTATTCAGAAAATCGTGTTTAGAGTTAAGGGTACGGTATATGTTGGTTGGGCTTGTATTGGTGTTGGTGATGATTGGTTGAGACAACCCAGACCCCTTTTTATTGGTCGTAGGAAGCAAGGAGCAGTTCAGCAAGCTCCAATGATGCAACAAGGACAGGCGATGCAACAACAGGCTAATTGGGTTGAAGAGTTTGAGACGTCATATCCATTCATTCTATTTCAGTATCTTGTGTCTGAGAATGACACCATTAACCACCTTAAAGGTAGGGTATATATGGACCAAGATGCGCAAGAAGGGGTTAGTAGCCTTCTTTCTTCTACAGTTACACAAGCTCGTCGAGCTGCTGGAATGTATGCTTCTAAAGATACAGATGACCCTAATGATGATGTGTTGATGCAGAAGAACGTGTTCTTTAGGCCTAATGCATTGATTAACAAGAAAGTAACCTTCGGTCACTTAGACGCTCCTGAGCCTGGTATCTTCTCAGCTATTCAGATGTTACAAGCTGGCAATCAATCTGAAACTTCACAGGTTAACTTTGCTGAAAACAACAACCAAAGAGACAGTAGAAAGACGGCGTCAGCGGTAAAGGAATCAAGAGCGCAGAGGCAGGAGTTGACTTCGACACAAGTTGTTCTTTTCTCTCTTGCCTTGACTGAGCTGTATCAGAAGATGGTTGGGGTTATTAAGTCCAGAGTATTAGCTGGTTTGATTAAAGTTAGGCCTGAGTTGATAGTTCTATATCAGAGAAGGTTGGTTATTAAACCTTCTGGCGATACTGATGTTATTGAAAAACAACAGCTAATTCAACAAATGACTAGTGCATGGCCTATTGTTCAAAACACCGCTGCTGGACCCATCTTTATGATAGACCTTATTGAGATGATGTTCCCGGCGCGGGCAAGCAAGTATGTTCAAGCTATTCAACAAGCACAACAGCAAGCTGCTAGTCAACAAGCACAGCAAGGTGAACAGATGAAGCAATTTGCTATGCAGTTAGGGCAACAAATTGTTGAGCTTTCTAAACATCCTGAATTCTTCTCTAATGTGGGACAGTTACATGCTGTTCCCATCATTGAGGCAAAAGCAAAACAAATACAACAGATGGCTGCGTCTATGCAACAAGGAGGTAAACAATGACACCACAACAAGAGCTAGATAAAAGAACAGAAGATTTCCACAAAGAGTGGCTCAAGCATCCAGTAACTCAAGATGCTATAAAACTTTTGAAGAGTAGGTATGACCAATACAAAGGAACGTTACAAACTAATATTCTCATCAGCAGTAACAAGGAAGCTGAGGATAAGATTAGAAGTGCAATGACTACGGCAGAGGCCCTTGGTCTTATCCTCTTTGAAACAACTCAATTCGTGCAACAAATAAATAAACTAAACAAGACCTAACATTATGCCAACAGAACCATTAAAACAAGTAACCCCTATTGCTCCCGCGCCTATAAATCCACCAGACCTTAGTGGACATTTTACATTAGAAGGGTTTGATGTAGACCAGCTTCCTTCACATGGTGAGGTCAAAGAGGCTGTGTCTACTGACAAAGTGGTGGAGGGTGAAGTGCCAATCAACACTGATGCGAATGATAAGACAGACAAAACTAAGACAACTTCTACTGAAGTTCTGCCAAAGACTGAAGCGGAATCTGGGACGCTTGATGCTGATGCTTCGCTTAAAGTAGAGTCAAAAGACAAAGGTGATGGATTGCCTAAGTTTTTGAAACCTCCTAAAGGTAAAGAAGGTGAAGCAGCCCCCACTAATGTTATTCCACTAAAGACTGCTGAAGTAAAACCTATTGTACCCAAGCTTGGTGCTAGAGACTTCACCGGTTTTTCTAAAGAAGAGTCTGATGCTGGTAGACAGATGTCTAACGAAGCTTTTGCTATCTATAAGAAAGCTATTACAACTAGAAACGAGTTGACTAGCCTTAAAGAGCAGACTATTATGCAACATCCCCAGGCGTATGTTTTGGACCCTGGGTTTCAACAAGCTCAAACAGATTTGTCTTATGCTAGAAAAGAGGCAGATTATTGGGAACAACAGTTGGTAAATATGGATGCTGGCAAAGAATTTGTTCCTATTTCCGGTTTTAATCCACAAACTGGTGAGCCTATTCTTGGACAAGCAATGCCGGCAACTAAGGCTATTGAGGAAAGGGTTAGAATGATGGTTCACAATTGTTACAATGCAGCACAACAATTGCAAGGTAAGTTGCAAGAGTATCCTGCTAAGTACCAAGCTAATGTAAAAAGTGACTTAGAAACAATCCATAACTATAGAAAGCAACAGTTTGGGTGGGTTAACGATGAAAGATTGCTTGACTACTCTGTTAATGTAGATGGATTGGGGGAGAGAACCCTTAAACAGATTGGTGAAGATGTTAAACGCATAATTCCTTCGTATATGCACTCACACCCGTTGTCCAACGTTGTTAGTGACTTGGTTATTTCTCTAAGACTAAAGCAAGCTGAGTTGACGGAAGCATTAGCCAATCAACAGGTACAACAAGTTAAAGCAAGTGAGCAAGACTTAGTTGAACCTTCAAGTAAAGCTAGAGCTATCTTAAAGAGTAAGAATAGTAAGTTTGGGGATGACGATAAGTTCGTTATTGACCCATCTTTAGGTATCTAAACCAGTTGGCACGATACTTGCTATAATAAGCTATCTGCTACTCGGTGTGGAAGGGCATCCACGATTGCTACTATCTTCTAAAGGGCATTAGAGCGAACAAACCGTCTCTAATGCCTTTTTGCTTAGAGACATAACAGAAAGAAAATTATGCCCGTAATTTACAATCAACCAGCTTCCTTCGGTAATGCTACTGTTGAGGATACGCAGCGACTGAATATGTTGCCTTTTTATCTCGTCCGTAACGAGGTAAAGCAGTTTCCTGTTTGGTCTGTCTTTGACCAATTGTATGGAGATATTCCTTGGCAGCCTAATGAAGGTAACACTATGCGTGGTGTTACTCCACAGCGTTCTCCGGTTTCCCGTTCCTTCTTTCACCCGAACGCAATTACCACTGTTCCCAGGAAGGACATCTATCAAGTTACTGAAAGCGTAGAGAACGCAGTTTTGTATGCGCATAATTACGAATCCTTCCAGTTTAACTATCTTCCTTCTTTTACTGTGTTCTGGAAGAATTACTTACAGTTTGCTAATACTGACATCGTTCGACAGATTGCTGTCAGTAATAACCAGTTCATCGAGACGATGATGTGGGAAGGTTCGCCCTACTATTATATCGCTGGCGTTGGACTTCAAACTGGCGCACCCACTGCTCTTGGCAATGACGCTGGAACTGCTGCTAACTCTAAGACTAACGCTTGGCTTCAAGCTGTTACTAATGGAACTGGTGGTGTTGCTGGTATCTCTACTATGGGTCTTCGTTTGCGCGATGTGTTCAACTCCTTCATGGCCTTGCAAGAGGACTTGGCTGCTCCTGCATTTGATGGTGCAAAGAACATGCCAAAGGATAATGAAGGCTTGAAGGGTAAGTATGTCTTGCTTGTCTCAAGTGAGGACTTTCTTAACTTTACCTTTGACCCTGATGTCATCAATAAACTCGCAGGTCTTGCTCCTTGTGATTTGAATCTCTTGTTCAATGACTTCAAAGGACTGCTGTTTGGTTTCTTGACCTGCAAGATTAACAAGTATCCTATTCGTTACAACATAGCGGATGTTCTTGACCCTGCTGGCACGACCACTCTGTATGCTGCTGGTTCTCCAATTGCTCCTGAAATCTTTGACCCTACGGACAATAAGTGGAAACCGAATCCGTATTACACGAGTCGTATTACCGCTCCTTGCACTATTACTTGGATTCTTGGTGGCGACCGCGCTAAGACTATTCAAGTTGGTCCTCCGCCCAAGGAGTTTGCTAATGTTAGCATGGACAAGAAGAAGTTCTATGCTATGCGCTGGAATGGTGAAGTGCAGCTGACTGACCAAGTGCTAATCTTCGACACTAATGGCGTTCCTTCCTTGAACAACTATGGTAAACAACTTAAGTTCATTTCTGAGTTGACCCACGGTTATCTTGAAGGTGAACGGCGTCATGCCTTCCCTATCTTGTCACGGCGCACACGCCCTGCAAACGTTGTCTAAACATCAATTAACTATACACACATCAATATGAAAAAGTTAATCATTTCCCTCGCGTTCACTGTTGGCCTCATCAGTATGGCTTCTGCGCAGAACCTTACGTTCTCGCTGACCGTCACTAATGGTGGGTTCAAACAGCTTGTCACTCCTAATGGGCCGTTTGTTCTTGCTAGTGTTATCCTCTCTTCAACTAACACCGCTTCTATGGTGTTGATTGATACTGATACGGTTGACACTACTACGTATATCAATACGGCGTACACAAACAAAACTAGTTATGCTACTAACTTCACCTACTTCTACACTAACTACTATGGAGTAGTTACTACAAACACTGGTGGTGTTGCTGGTATTACTGGCTCAGGCGCTGATACTGCAAACCATCTGGTTTTGGTTGATGTTGATAACACGGTAGTGCGAACTACTAACAACCTTCCAACCATTACAGTTGCCTGCACCAGTACGCCAACTGTTGTTGCTAACGCTGCCGCGACTATGTATCGTGGTCTTTGGGTGCGTAATGATGGCCCTAGCACGGCTACCATTACTGTTACTGGTCATCGATAAATCAACCTAGAGGGGAGGGTTACTAGAGGACACAACTCTAGTAACCTTTCTCTCTTTTCCTTCTACCTTATATGCTAAGAACCATTGGATTTTGTGAGAAGAATATCTTCCCCGTTCCTGCTAAGGCTATAACAGTTGCGTCTGCTACGTCAACGGTTGTTGTGCCAGAAATGCGGGGAAACGCTGACGAGATTGCTTATGTGACTATTCAGAACACTACTAGCAACCTTGCTTATTACGCTTTTGGACAAACTTGTAATTCTGTATCCAATTTTCATGGTGTTCTTGGTCTCAATTCAGCCGTTCCAGTTCCATATGCTGGTTCTGTAGAAGTGTATAGCCCGAATGGAACCGTCATTGCAGTTTGTATCTTCAAGAGAGTTTGTGGACTATGAAAACCTTTCTACCATTGGTATTCATTTCTACTAGCTTAATCGCTGGTCCTAGTCCTACTCCTAGTGGTGGCGGTGGTGGAGGCACTAACACTTACCATTATTACTACACTAACATTTATCCAGCTAGTGCTAGTATTACTGTTACCAATTTAAGTGCTAACTCTAATGCAGTTGCTGCTGTGACTGGAACCAGCAATCTTGTATTTGTGTTTGGCATTCCTATTGGGGCTGCCGGCGCTAATGGAACTAATGGTAACAATGGAACTAATGGCACTAATGGTGTGAATGGAACAAATGGAACAAATGGTAATAATGGTGCTACAGGCCCCGCTGGAACCAGTGGAACTGACGGTGTCGATGGTGTTAATGGGACTAACGCTGTAATAGCATCCCACATTTTCACTGACATCTCAAGTGGCACGGCAACTTGGGCACACGGTTATGGCAGCAAGCCTACTTATATGGGTGCTACTTTTAATTGTGTAACCAATGACGGGGGTATGTATGCTGGAGAATCAATCCCGCTATTCGATGTTCAGGATGCTTCATGGTCACAACCTTACTTCAGCACATTGCTCAATACTACTAACATTGTCGCTGACTCAGTTAGTACCAACAGCACGGTAGCTCGTGTTATTGTGAGAAGGGCTAGAAACTCAATCACAAATCTTCTTAACTTTACCATAACCGTTTCTTATCAATGAAACATTTAATTACTGGTTCGTTGTTATTGGTTAGTTTGTCACTTCAAGCGCAGTATGTTACTGATGAATATACTGCTACTGTTAATGAAGTAATAGATGGACTTAATCAAACAAAACCAGTAACTCCTTGGGGCTTGTCTCAAAGTGGTTATGTTGGAACTCCGGGACCTCAAGGACCTCAAGGACCAGCAGGGTTAAATGGTACTAATGGCGTTAATGGTACTAATGGTATAAACGGCACTAATGGTATAAATGGTATCAATGGAACTAATGGTATCAATGGAACCAATGGTGTCAATGGGTTGAACGGAACTAATGGGGTAGATGGCATTAACGGTACTAATGGTACTAATGGTCTTAACGGCACTAATGGTGCAACTGGACCACAAGGAATTCAGGGTATTCAGGGTATTCAGGGTATTCAAGGAATTGCCGGGACAAATGGTAATACTGGATTGAATGGTACCAATGGTATCAATGGTCTTAATGGAACCAATGGTACCAATGGTATCAATGGTACCAATGGTATCAATGGTCTTAATGGAACAAACGGATTGCCAGGATTGAATGGTACTAATGGTGTCAACGGTATCAATGGGACAAATGGTGTTGATGGCATGAATGGTAAAGACGGAACGTCTAATTATCTATTACTAATAAATAAACCCACACTAGGAACAATCTCTTCATTGAGTAGTAATGATTTTATCCGTGCAGGCTCTTCTGTTTTTACCAACAACAATAGTGGCGGTCCTATTGGTAAAATAGTAGGGCAAGGAATCAACACTAACACTGATGAATTCTTAAACAATAAACACAACTATACCGGCACCTTTACAAACTTGGTTGCAGCTGACATCAACGGTTATCCAATTGTTGGTTGTAGATATGGAATCTTTCGTGACAATGGTAGTGGAGGGTTATCCTATACTAATGATGCTGGCACAATACAATTTTTCTATTACGGATATTGGTCTGTAGAGACAAACACTGTAGATACAAATGGTATCACGACGTATGCACTTGGCATAAACACTAATTTTAATATTTCACCTACAAATATAACAGGCACTTATACTGATACTGCAGACAACTATGGTGATGTTATATGTATTGTTACAAACGTCTTAGTTAAAGGTGCAAGCATAGCTAATGGTGGGGTTACAGCATGGTCTTATAGTTTGAATGGTGCTGTGATTGCTAATTGGCTCGACCTTACGAATTACATTCCGGTTGGAATAGACGGAACCAACGGGAATAATGGTTTCAATGGCACCAACGGAAATAACGGCTTGCCAGGCACGAACGGTTTACCCGGTTTACCCGGAGTTAACGGGACTAACGCTGCCGTCGGACTTGTAACCAATGTCTGGACCACCAATGTGTCAGGAACGGTGTCTGGAGACACAATCCACAGCCCCGTAACAAACTCAACCTATGCCGTCGCAACAACCAACTGGCTTGGTCTTGCCGACAGCAATTCTTACATTGGCTCATTCACGGGCAATTTGAACCCAACTTCAGCTGTGATAAGTTCGGTATCGTCGGCCAATTCAAATCCAAACGGCAACGAATTTCCAACAGCAGCATGGGTGAGAAGCCTTTTTTCTGGTGGCCAATTACTTTACAACATCACCAACGTCCACCCCTCTGGCTGGCTTACTGAATCCAATTCCGGTTGGTATGTCGCCTCCGTTTCGACCAATGGCACCGCACAAGTAAGAACCTACAATAATGTCGTAGCGGGTGACTACTTGGGAACCGGGATAATGAGTACGCAAAAGTTCACAACCATATTTTCGCCAATGGTGGTCAACGCCTACCTGTCCTACAACTTTTCCGGTTCCAAGGCGGTCAAGGTGCATCCCGAATTTTACTATTCCTACGACGGCACAAACATTTTGGGAGACTGGTCTTGTGGCGGACAGACCTTGACTGCCAACACCTCGACGAACCTATACACATTCGTCATACCAATCCCATCTTTAACAGCTACAAATAACGCCGGGTTCTTTGTGTGTCGGCGGTTCAAGGTTGATTCCGCCAGTTCCAGCGTGAATGTGAGCGTCCACGGCAGCGGTTCTACTCCATCCACTATTGGATTTCAAAATCCTGCCGTGTCCGACCCTTCACTTGGAGTGCGCGGCGCGACTGGAATAGTTTATACGGCATGTTCGGCCATTACCAATGTTGCGTACGATACGACTTTGCGAACACTTACATTGTCAGGGCCGTCACAGGTGTTTGGAACAAACATCACCAGCACCCCGCTCGTGCTGACCAGTTCAGGCAACCAGACAAACTACACGTTGCCACTTCTGCCGGGCGTACCTTATATGCCCGTTACTCTCTATACAGACAGCACTAACGCGCACATTGCCTTTACCGAGACGAACGCGAACTGGTCTCGGACGGTCTTGTTCAACGGATGGACGAACGTGATTGCAACTCGCATTTCGTTTGCCGCCGGTAGCACGGTCAGGACGAACTTCAACTTTGACCCGGTGCTGACAAATGGATTCTCGAAAGTGATGCACTTTTATTGTGTGGATGGCACGAACATCATAGTCACCGATGGCGGGCGATGGAGATGAAACTACTATCACTAATCTTAACAATCTGGGCTAGTTGCGCCAACGCTCAATTTGGCTATCAGCCCCCGTTTCTTGGGAGCGCGAACGCGGGATTGGCGGGACCGGCAACGTGGGATTTGGAAATCACGGTCACTAATGCCAACATGACTTTTGTAATTACCGCCTTATCGGCCAGCGGCTTGATTGTAAATTGGGGTGATGGTAACACCACAAACTACACCGGGACGGGGACTGTCACCAACCAATACGTCACACCCGGCACTTACACCTGCTCATTGCGCGGGACGGCCAACCTGCAATTTGGCAACGATGCGCTATCACGAACCATGTTTACCAGAGTATTGAATTCCTCCGCCCCGGTGGCTATGACTTCCGGCAACGCGACCTTTAGTGCGTGTTCTGGTGTAACTAATTTTGCCCCCGACACACTCTCAACCCAAACAAACATTACTCGACTAGACGCTACCTTCAAAAATACTCTTGCGGTCGCAATGCCGTCGGTGAATGACTTGATTCTAGTAACCCGGCTGGATGAGCTTTATAACGGTTGTTACAAGACGTTTTATTTCAGCGAGGTGAGCAGTTTAACGAGGGTGAATACCTTGCTGAACGCATTCAACTCTTGTTACGGAGCAACAAATTTTCCTGATGTTTCTACCATTATTTCTAATACGACATTGGCAGGAACGTGGCAGGATTGCCAAAAATTGATAAACGCTTCGGCGGTTGACACAATGCCGTTAGTGACAACCATAGCCTCGTTTCATCAAAGCAATTATGCAATGACAAACCTTCCTGCGATATGGGCGACAAACACTATTTTGCACGATGTGTCGTATGCTTTTTATCGCTGCTACGCAGCCAAAGGAACGGCCATTCCATTTTGGGACACTAATCGGTTTCCGCTAATTGTCCACAGCAACAACTGCTATACGGACTGCACCAACTTAACAGACTACGCTACAATCCCTACCGGATGGAAATAAAACCATGAACGACAGTGCAAAATCAAAAGCTGGGTTGGTCTATGGCGTCATTCAAGGCGTCGTCATTGGAGCAACGGTGTATATCTTACAAGGAACTGTTTCTACGGTAATCGCGCACGGCAATACGTTGTCGGCGCAGGAAACGTCCCTGAAAACCATTAGTGGACGTATTGACCACTTTGAGAATCACGGAAGCTCAGGACTGGAATCATTCCGGGCAAGCTCTGAGCAGATTTTTTCAGCACAAGACCGTCGCTTTGACAAGTTGGAAAATGCCGTCATAACACTTCAAGGAACCCCCGGAGAATTGAAGACCATATCCGCCCGCCTGGACAACTTGAAAGACGGTCAGTGTCGAATTGAGCGGTCGTTGGAGCAGCACATGCAAGCCAACACGAAATGAAGAACGAGTCAATGGCGAATTTCCGTGGTATATCTATAGCATTTATTCTTATTGCAATCGGTTCATTGCTCCTCTCTCCAGTGATAATTTGGTTGAACATAAAAAACAAACTAACAAGGGAAACTATGATAAACATACTAAAAAGTAAGGTCATTCGCACGTGGTTGCTTCGCAGACTGGCTAGCGCTGTTGGAGCATTTTTGGTTGCACAAGGATTGCTTAGTGACTCGCAGATAGCTGATGTCACAGGTGCCATCCTAGTGCTTGCTTCATGCGCACATTCTCTCTGGGATAAAAGAGATACAATCAAACAGGACATCATCAATCTTACCAACAAACCAACTGTATGAAGAAAGCTTTCGTAACTATTGGTCTTAGTCTTCTTGTTTGTGGTTGTGCCAATAAACAGATGCTAAATAACACTACTGGAAATGGCGCTAATATTCAGATGGTAGTGCCAGTGCCGGGAACCACAGCTAGTATCATTAGCGTGGGGTTACAATTTGGCATCTATAAAAACACAGCCCTTATTCAACCAGTTAGCACTAACAAGATGTATTGTGCTTCTGTAGCAATCCTCTCTAAAACGAAACAAAGTGACTCTATTGTTGGAACGGCAGGAGAGACTAATAGCGCTTCCGCAACAATAGCTGCTGGTGCTAGTGACATCAATGCTATAATACTTGGTACCGCAAGCGTTAATGGTAGCACTAACACAATGACTGCAACTGGTAACTAACAATTATGAGACGCATCAGCAAACCATGTGACAGTGGTTCCTTGTTTACTCTGAGTTAACATTTGTTGGTGCGTCTCTCCCATAATTTATGCCTGATACATTACATCCACCGTATGCCGCCGGAGCTACAACCATTCCTAGAACACTTGTTCGTTGGTTAGATATTAATGCACAAAATGGAGCTCTTGCCCGCGCTCAGACATATATTACTCTGCCAGCCTTCTCTTATACTCCTAGTGCATGGACAGGTGTTAGCGATTTAATTGCCACGTTTAATTGTGAGTCGCCCAATGCTTTCTCTTTTACTGGCCTCTTATCCATACTACCAAGCAGCCCTAACTACGTTCTCTATGTCTCTCATAGAGTTGGTGGAGATGTTACTCGATACTTATTATGGGATGCTGTAGGTTCAGTTCTTACTCAACCCGCTCTTGTATACATAAACCAATTGATAAAGAAGAATTTTCGATTTGAGATTTGGAGTACATCACAAAGTCTAGTCAGTCAAGCGTTACCTATTAACTTTTATACCACTGTAAAAGCCAGGCAAGATTATCGTTATGCAGTCGATAGTCCTCTTGTTGCTGTTGACGCAGTAAATACAATCTTCTCTTTCCCTCTTCCATCTGCTTTACCATTAACGCTACCTCCGACATCAGTCTCAGTAACAAACTAATATACATATGCCTATTCCAAACACCGCCGATTTCATCACTGGATTTCAAGCAACGGGACATACTTCAATCACCGCCGCTCAAGTAGACTTACTAGTTAATGGAGCTACCCCAGCTTCTGATAGAGGGCTTGTTGTTGTTACGACCGATTCTGCTGGAGTTCCGCAACCACCTAACGCAACTACAACGCCGTTGTTTGCTAATTACATCTGGCTTCGCTTGTGTCCATTAACAAGAGCAGCCATTTTGCATATTTGGAATCCTTTGGCAAACTATAACATGCCATATAGTAATACAAGTGGTAATACTATGGCTACTTTTTGGAACCCATCTACCGGCGCGGCAGTTGCTGCTAACTCCATAACCAATGCTCAATTAGCAGGCAGCATTACAGCTGACAAATTGGCTGGTGGTATTACTACAAGCCAGCTTGTAGATGGTAACACTTTCCTGGCACTTAGCACTACACCAACAGTTGCTACTCAAATCTCAGGCTCTTTTGTTGCTGGCTTTATTATCAATAATGCAGTTATTACTGGAGCTATGATAGCGCCAACTACCATTGAAGCTAGTAACATCAAAGCTGGTGCAGTAACACTAGCTAAGATGGATACCACTGGTGCTATCTATACTTGTCTTTACAATGCTGCAGCCAACACTCCTTCATGGGGCGTGGTTCCTTCCATAGCTAGACCAGGAAGTGGGGTTAATTCTACCACGATTAATAAGATACCTTACGTTTTAGCAGCAGGTGCTGGTGATACAGGTACTTGGAGTATGCGAGACCTTCCAACAGCTGGATGCATATTACAATATAGGTTTTTTAATCTTTTAGATGCTGACGAAACTGGTGTGCCAGGGCCTACGATGTACAAAACCTCTGCAACGCTTAAGATAGACAACTTTGTTCCAGTTTCTCCAACAAGTACAATAGTAGTCAAGCTTGATGGACTAATTTACAACACTACTGGAACAAGTTACATTGACACACAACTTAAAATAGATAAAACAAGCGGCCAAGCTAATGCTTTTGTGGTTTATGCATCATCTGATGATTCAGGGCTTAGCAATAGTAATCCACACGTATGGACTCCAACTTTAGAATACAAGTGGTCCAATCAAACAATTAGATGTGATGTAATCTTTACGTTTAGGTGCCAGTCTTCACAGGTACCTACACTTAAAAAGAATGCTTACATTGAAATCACTGAATACGTTGCTTAACATCTTATGCCAGTTAAATACATATTAGCACAAGCTGGTAGTAAAATGGGGTTAAACCCATCTGCTGCAAGCAGTCGTGCTACTCTGTTGCGCTTCTTGAATGAAGCAGCAATAGAATTGTACGACCAATCTGACCCCGCAGGTTCATTGATGGAACAAGTGTTTAAGGTGAATGGAGACCAAACTATCTCTTGTCCTTCATGCGTAGGCTCCATTAGAGGCGTTCGTGAGATAAATACTAGAATTGCTTGGTCTATCAACCAGATGCGTCCTCGCTATAATCAATTCAATTGGGTTGATAACTGGCGCAACATACGATTGAAGAACACACAAGCATTGATGTCTACTGTAACCAACGCTTCTTTAGGAGTGTTGACTGTTCCAGTTGTTGAAACACCTTCAATTGAAGTAACTGTATCAGGGCCTACACCCACCGCTACTATGGCAAGTGAGACAGTTATCATGACGTCAACTAGTATGCAAACTTTGAATACATACACAGACTACACATCTGTTAAAAAGAATGCAATCAATAAATATGATATAACCTTGTCTGATGTAGACGGCAAGGTGCTTACTATTATCCCAAACAACCAACTGTCTGCTCAGTATCAAATCATTGATATCTCTCAATGCCCCTGGCTTGCTCTTAGTTCTTCTACGTTAGACCATTACGTTGAGATATTGTATAAACAAGCTCTTACTTGGTTATCAAATGATTCAGATGAGTTTGTCTTTGGACCAAAATACGATAACATTCTGGTCAATAAGATGATTCAACTGTGGTATGAAGAGCAGGGCAAACCCAATTTAGCTATGGCATTTGATGCTAAAGCTACCAGGTCTTTAGCCCGTAAGCATGAAGATGCAAATAGAGCTACTGAAGACATGATTGCGACTGTAGCTCATCCTCATGATGCTCTTCTTGCCCGCGTTCGTAGTGGTAGGTTCAGATACTACCGTGGTTATGGTGCTAGAGGCTACGGATAAATGGTATGATTACAGATACTACACAGGATGCTTCAGAATACAACCAAGCCTCTTTCATTGGTGGCATGGACCTACTGTTGGATGATACTAGACTACCATCTAATAAATACAAAGCAGGGTTTGACTTAACAAACAGATACGATGTCCTTGACCCTGTGTTGGCATCTGTATTAGATACACGCCTTCCTGCTGGGAATATACAAGAGCATCTTTCTTTTGGTAACTATGTAATAGCTTTCGTCTCAGGTAAAGCTTACTATCGTTACTATACGGATACTATATGGATAGAGATAGCTGGTTTCTCTATGAATCCTAATGCACCACGCTTTTGGACATGTCCTGTACCAATTAGTACCACGAACTATGTAAGGCTTGCCGCTACCGCAACACTAGATACAAATGACTTGGGAGTATCAAACCCTGCTGGAGAGATACAAACCCTCAATGTTGCGGGTTCTGCTGCTGGCAACTTGCCAGGGTTATTAGTTCAAGATAACATTAACCAACCACAATTCATATACATTGGTATAGATGGCCTGCCTATTGCAAAGAAAACGCAAGGCTATAAACAATGGATGATTAGTTACACAGGTCCAGAGAATACTACAGTCGCTACTGATGGAGACAAAAGAGAGTATGTTCCTATTGGTAATTTCATGGCTTGGGTTAATGGTATACTTTTTATTTCATCGCAAGACTTTAACTCTATCAATCGTTCAGTCTCAGGGCGTCCGTTAGACTTCGTTGTCAATGTAGTTAATACATTAGCTACCACTGCATCTCCGTCAACAGTAACTAATACTAATGGAGATAGCATTGACATTCCAGCTTATACACAAATTCCAGGAGGGGATGCTACCACTACGTCTTATACAGTAGGTGTTGGCGGCATTACATGCCTAAAAGCTTTGTCAACTGGTGGTCTGTTCATTTCAGCATCAGGCGCCAACTTCGCTGTTACTTTAAACCAGACTCAAAATGCACCTACACTTTTCGGTGAATATACATTTAACAGAACATTTCTCTTTAACTCAGTCTGTCTATCAGATAGAGCCATCTTCGATACAATTGGTGACACCCGATTCATAGAATTAACTGGCATACGCTCATTCAACGCAATCAAGCAAAATGCTAACGAAGGCAAGAACTCTCCATTCTCCGCTACTATCCAAGGAATCTTTGGGCCTGATACAAATCCAATCATTCAAAACGCTTCCGCTACCGCCGCTATTTTGTTTAATAACTACGAGTTATACAGTGTCAATACTATCCTAGGGCCTTGTATTGCCAAGTATGATACTATTAATAACTGTTGGGTATCATTTGATTTTCAACAGACTGGCGGAAAAGCTATAAAGATGTTTTCTAAGATTGAGCTTTCAATCAATCGACTTTACGCAGTAACTACCGACAATCAACTCTACACACTATACGTGGGGCCGGAGGTTACTGCGCCCTCTTTCCGTTCTATTGGCATCTGTTCTTCTATCTTATATGCTGGCAACACTATCAAAACGGCACACCCTAAGATAGAATTAAAATGCGATAAAGTCAGAGCTATCATCAACAAGATTACCGCTGACGCAACTTGTAGCTTAACACTCTATTGTAATAATAGGATGACGAAGGCCGGAAACGTAATTAAGAATATTACATATGAAGATGCTCCAAGCACTACTACTGATGTTTTAGTCTTACCTGATGTAGGAACGCAGATGATGAATCTCTTGTGGCCTACTAGTGAAGCAGAGTCTGGTTGGAAATACTTTGCTCAATTCAACTGGTCCGAAGGTTCCTTCACACAGTTCTCATTTGAAATGCAAGAAATGGCTCCAATGAATCCAGAGTATACACAAGGACTAGTAGCATGATACAACCAATGTTCTTAGACCTAGTTAACTTTGTCTTTAACCATAAAGCTGACAAGACTTTTATGGGGTATCCTCTTAGTAGAATAATCTTAATGTTAAAGACTGGTATAGACGAGGGAACCCTTCTTTATAGCCTTGACAATAAGAATAGAGTAACTGGCATGGTTCTTGCTGAAAAGGATGATAACAAGAAGATTCTGTTAGTTACTGAGAACCTAGCCATGTCATTACCTAATCTAAAAGAATTTGCTAAAGTGGCTAAGCAACGGTGGCCTGGCTATAAGCTAGAATGGATTAAACATGGTAATCGTAAATCTTATGACTCAACAACAGTATACAAAAAACTAAAAGTATGACATTCAATGACAAGTTTGAAACGCGGAGTAGTCTTGTTCTCAACGGTAAGTTCGGCCCTAAATTTAGCATAGCTTGTTGTTCTGGTGGTGGAGGTTCTAGTGAAGGAACTACTACCCCACAAATGACTCCACAAAAAATGTTGGCTACTTATAGCCAAGCTCTTCCTGGTATATTAGGAATCCAATCTGATGCAGTTGCTCCCACTACTAGCGCAATGGCTGGAGGTGCTGCTGCCGCTAATCCAGTGTATACGGCTTCTGGTCTAAGTCAACTCGGTTCTTACGCGCCGGGATATGCTACTGCTGGTAATGCACTCGCACAACAACAAGCCACAGCACAAGAACAATTATTTAGTGGTAAGGGAAGTCAAATAGCTCGCGACGCATACGCTCTTAATAATGAACTTAATCCTGTTCAAGCTGCGTCCAATAGACAGTCGACTAACCTGCTTAATACTTACAATCTAGGTGGACTAAGTCCGGGTGAATATGCAGCCATTGAACGCTCTCTTAACAATGCCAATCAATCAACTGGTAACTTAGGTAATCTAAATGCAACCAATACTATTACTAATGCAATGAATTTTGGTGGTGCATTTAACAGCAAACTAGCTGGACTTGGTAATGCTCTTGGAGCAGCTAATCAAACTGCAGCCAACCAGAGCGCTCAGTTCAATGCAGTAAACACTGCCCTCGGTGCTGGTAATACTGCAACTAACTTTGGTCTTACACAATACAATCCTACGCAGGCTAACAATACACTCACGACCCCATTCTCCGCTGCCGCATCACTTGGCAATCAAATTGCAGGCGTTGCTAGTGCGCCTGTTGGAACTACATCTAGTTCCAATGCTAGTGGTGGGTGCTTCTTAACTACCGCTTGTTGTGAATGGAGAGGCCTTCCTGATGATTGTGACGAGTTGACCACACTACGCAACTTTAGAGATAGTTACGTGCCTAAAAGCAAAGTTGATGAGTATTATAGGATTGCTCCTACTATTGTGGAGAAGGTCAGAGGTAATAAAGAAGCCCTTGAATTCATATACCAAACCGTCAAACGCTGTGTTACATTAGTAAAAGCGGGAGAACCTGTCAATGCAATGTCGGTGTATGAAGGGATGGTGAACAAACTCGTATGAGTCCATATGGTATAGAAAATTACGGTTATGTTCCATTGTCTGGCAGCAATGCTGTAATGCTCAATTCATTAGCTGGTGCTCAAGGGAATCAATTGGTACAGCCTGTGCAAAGGTCTATTAGACAGGATGAAATACAAAGAGCAGCGGACCCGTTCAATTCTAACTTTAATCAAGACCCTGCACACATGGCTCATTGGGGGCTGAACGAATCTCACTTAGGTGAAAAGGATGAGGATGGGAATAGAATCGTCAATAAAGCAGGGCTACAAGCAATGCGTAATGCTCAATTTGGCAGGATGCTTATACCGGAAAATGCTAATATGATAGATTCTGGCGCAGCAGGGCAGGCAGCTGCAGCTTCATTACAAGCACAAGGAGAAAACCAAGCTGCTGGACAACAAGCAAGGGGTTTATTTGGAAGAATTGTAGGTGCAGCAAAAGGTGTGTATGCAAGAGACCACGGAGAACAACCTGTTTCTAACTTTATTCAATCTGCATTTACAAAACAAAAGGCCAACACAAAAGTAACTGGTACTGATAATAATGATGATGAAAGTGCCACAGCTTCTTGGTAACAATCAACTAACTAAATAATATGTCAACACTCGGTTCAGCTTTTATTGAAGGCGCACTTCGAGCATCTTCTCCATTTACTACCACTGGAACCGTCAAAGTTAATGAACAAGGGCAATTGATTGATGATAATGGTTTAGTTAAACGCCCTGAATTCTTAGGAAGATTGGTCAATCCTGAAGGTGCGTCGCGTCGTGATACTTTGCTTGATAACTTTGCTATGCAAGGTGCACTAGAAAAGCAAAGATTACAATTAGATAGAATCAGACAAGGAGAGCTGTTTGATACACAACCTTGGAGCCATAGAACTACTAAAGGGGACTTTGGACAACCTGAAGCCAATGTGATGAGTCCCCCGCTAGACAGCGCTTCTTTTGGATCTTTTAACAGCCTTCCAAAATCTACAGCAAATAATATGCTTAATCTTGTTTCTGCACCTGTAGAAAATTATGAAGACTTTACATCTGGTTTACCAACTAAAGCTAACGTATTAAACACCAATCTTCACGCAAAAGAAAGAGCGGCTGCTATTGACCAACTAATCAATCCTAGACTGAACCCTCTTGCAAGAATGCCAGAACTTGAAGCTAATGCTTCAATAAACATGGGAGAACCGGAACTAAGAGCTAGCGCTGCTAACTTGGGAACAAGAGCTTTAGTTGGAGAGAACCAATTTAACCTTGCTAATCAACCTGCAATTCAAGCACAAGCTTTAACGGACCAAGCTAACAGGGCTAAAATATCAACAGACCTTACGCCTTTAAGCATTCAAGACCAAGTTGAAAAACTTAAAGCTGCGCTGGAAAGAAATCCATTTGACTTTGCAGCTCAAAATGAACTATCTAGGTTGGCTAAAACAGAAGCTATGTTCACGGGAAAAATGCAAAGTACAAAGTTCCAAAACGAATTCATGAGATTGTTAAGTGAACAAAACCAATTAAAAACACAGGCGCTTCCTGCCGAAGGAAGCCCATACATAATGCGTTACAATCCAGAAACTCATGAATATGAGTCTATGCTCAACCCTGATTACCTTAACTACCTGAAGAAAATAAATGCTAATATGGGTGAAGGAGAAGGTATTACAAGTCCGAGTGGGTTCACTATCCCAGATAGAAGGCCAATGCCTGCACTTGGTTACGGAGAGGCTCCAGCTAAAAGGCCAATCAAAGCAAAGGTGGAAAAGACAAAGATGACTGAAAAGGCTAGACCACTTATTAACAAAGACTTGCCTTATGGTGGCTTGGTGGGGACTTTTAGAGACCAAGGCAAAAGCATATATGACTATCTCATAGCCAATCCTGCCACCGCACTACGTGACATTACAGGCGTAGAAGAACCTCTTGACCCCAGACCTCTAATGGAAACCTCTAGGAAACTCTTAATTGGAAGATAACTATGATAGACCTAGCTGATATCCCACCACAAGATTTAGAATTCTTTCGGTCAAAAGGTTTTAGCGATGAAGATATTGCTAAAAATGTCTCACCACCCATTAGACCTTTACAAGCACCTAAAGGCCAAGCGCCTGGCGCACTTACAACTTTGGCCGAACATGCTGCTGTCAACGTAGGTCCTGGGGCAGCTTTTACTATAGGCGCAGAACCCGGCGCTGCTGCTGGTGCTGCTTGGGGCGCACCACTTGGTCTTGTTGGCATAGGTGCTGGTGCTTTTATTGGCGGTCTTATTACTGGTGGTGTTGCTTCATGGGCTGTATACAAAGCGCAACACGCAGCACTTGAAAAGATGGCCCCGGAATTTACTGTTAAGATGGACGAGGCCTTAGCAAAAGGTGCTGAAGCCCACCCTTTCATGGCAATTGCGGGACAGATTGTAGGTAATTTACCTAGCATGAAAGCTGAAATTCCTAAGCTTTCTCAACTACCCTTTAGAGCTGCGCTTGGTGGAAGCATCGGTGGTGTTACGCCTCTATTAGAAGGAAGGTCTCCAAACTGGCAAGACATAGCTGGAGGTGCCGCTAACGCTGCTGTGTTAGGAGGTTCTAGGTTTAAGAAAGGACCAGCACCTACGGTTAATGAACCAACTAAAACCCCTACCACTGAAGCTGCCCTTGCTGAGAATCCTATTGAGACTGAGTTTACTAAGCGTTCACCAGATGGAGATTACGTATTAAATAATGACGTAATCAAGTCAATGTATAAAGCACAAGTTAAGCGCCCACAACCACCCCTTGATGCTGCCAATAACATAGAATATCATAAGGCAGATACTACTTGGAAGAATACTCTTAGGGACCCAGAGGCAATGCGACAAGTATTATCGCAACGATACATTGACGCATTATCCGCTACCGCTAATAAAGAACCTTCCCCTGAGCCTCTTAAAATGGCTAAGGAAGGGGACGCGGGTGTCGTAGCGCCCATTGATGCAGAACAGACTACCACAGCCGGAGACCTTATTGGTTCACCAGAAGCAGCTAGACAAAGAACGCAGGATTTTCATAAAGCGCAAGAAGAGTTAGCTGCACAAGAGACTGTCGAAAGGCTTCCTTTGAAAGACGGGGAAGAAGGGCCTAAAACTCTTTCTCCTGTTGAAACTCTTCCTAAGACTCAGCTTCCGCTCACAGAGCTTCCAGTGTCTAAGAACACCTTAAATATTACAAAAGACAAATTCCTACCATCTACAATTGCTAGACCTGAAACGAAACCTATTGTGGAGGGTAATGAGCCGTTGGCAATCGAGAAGCCTAACGCCCCGGTACATGATACTAGAACTGAGGCAGAACTTATTCAAGATAGATTAGAGGGGACTGGTGCACAATATACTAGACCAAAGTTAGAACAGTCAGCAGCTAAACCCTTGCCTTGGGAACAGACTGACCAAGCACCTAAGATTGTTACTGACCACATCAACAACCAAAAAGAGAACCCAACTACAGGTTCTGTTCTTTATAGACTCGCCCATGCTACTGGACACAAATACCAACCTCTTGCTGAATGGCTTTGGGTTAACATGGATGCTAAAAGCAGGGGAGTTAAATGGAAATCATCTCCTACAATTGAAAACAGCCAATACATGTCACCACACAAAGGCAGGGGGCCTAGTGACCAAGTGACAATGCGAACAGACGAGACTCTTCACGCTCCCACTATCCTTGAAGAGGCTGCCCATAGCATGACCTCTGCTAAAATACCAGAAGGCTGGAGGGGTTTAAGGGGGGCTGAGTTGAAGGCAGCAATGGACAGTTGTTTGATTGACCCTAAAGGCTCTGCTCACTTGAAAGAACTTGTAAGATGCTACTATGAAACAGCACATGCTATAGGTGCTTATGATGCACTATTTGTTGAGAAAGCCTATTCAGCGTCTCTTAACAAAGCTGTAGAAGGTATTGCAGGACATGCTAGGGATGCCCAATCATTGGGTATTATGTATGACATGGGTGACTTACATGAATACATAGCCAATGCTTTCAAACAAAGAGACTTTCAATTACTACTCAACAGCATTAAGACTACTGGAAACAGGACCATGTGGCAAAGACTTATCAACGCTGTCAGCCATATGCTTGGCGTACCCATTGACAAACATGGAATGTTAGACAGGGTGCTTCGTAACGCGGCTGAGTTGATTAGACAAGAAAGAGGGCTAGATGTTAAGCGAGGCGTAGAGGCAATTCCGCACGCGGCAGAAGCTATACCAAATGATAGAATAGTGCGATTGGAACAACAGGTAGAAGCTGCAGGGTTAAACAGGGGAGGGGCAGAAGAAGCCTACAAGAAGGTCAAAGGGAAGATTGAAGAACCAGTGCCGGTAGCGCGGGAAAGGGCTTTGGAAGAACTGCGGAGCATAAGAGAAGAACACGCTTCAAGAGGCATCACACCAGAGGAAAAAGAAGCGTCTGTGAACGCTAACCGTTCTCGACCGGTTAACGCAGAAGAGGGACCTACTACTGCTAAAGACTTTGGAGTATTCAAGAAGATGTTCGGTTCTGTCTTAGATAACATCCGCGCTATGAATCATCCTGGTGCAAAGTTTTTAGCTGATGCTTATCAAAGGGCACTAGACTATAGGCAACAACTTACTGGTCGATATACTAATGCTATCGTAGCTGCTGGGAAAGGGTTGACAAAGACGGATATAATACAATTAAACAATGCCTTTGAAACCTACGTAACGAAGAAACAAATGCCTCAAGGCCTTAGTTCTAAAGCATCTTCCTTCTTCAAGAAGGCTGTCGAATTGTATCAACAGTTCGGTGATGAACACATTGCTAACAAGGTGCCCATCATGGACAAGAACGGTAGCATGAGACTACTGTATAAGATGCCGTGGAAGTTGCCAACAATGGCTAATCAAAAAATTGAAGAACTGTTTAGGGCAAACGAAAACGTAGAAGCTATGGGATTGGCAAGGCAAGAATACTTAGACTACAACACTAAGGTATTAGGATATGCTCCCAATGAAGCTATGACAAAGTTTGAATCATTTAGAAAAATGATACAGGGCGACTTGCAAGGCTCAGGCTTGTCACATCAAGACTATTTTAACGCTATTCGTAAAGCTGCGGGCGACCAACTTCCTCCATCATGGAGAGAGCAAAACATGGTCAAAAACATGCAAAGATATTTCGACCGCGCTGGAATGGCAATGGCGCACTACACTAAGGTAGAGTCTAACCATAAAGCGATGGCTGCTCTTGGACAAACCAAAGATGCTTGGGGCAATAAAATTCCACAATATAAAGAGGGCTCAGTGGCCGGCACTACTGCTGTTAAGGAAGCCTTAGGCCAGTTCCACACTACTCCAAAAGACATTTCTCAACAGACTGAAGAGGGTTCTAGTGCCCTAGCGACTGGCCTTTTTATTGCATCGCCGGGCCTTGAAGTGCATAAACTAGGCTCTAATCTTATCAAAGCTGTTCTCTATGCAGATAATCCTTACCAAGCTGCCAGGTCGGTTGGATATGCTATAACGCACATGAAAGAGGGTTGGAATCATTCAGTTGAAGGTGGGCTTATTAAGCTAACAGCTGCGTCAGCACATGACATGTTCGACAACTCTTTGTCCATTCAACAACGTATGGGAGGCGTTGCCAAGCTGGTGCGTGGTGTCTCAACCCTTGCTGGCTTGACGACTGAAGCTAACGCTGCTTTCCAACAGATTTACTTTGAACACCTGTTGCCAACGATAGTGGCTAGAGCTAACAGCGGGAACAAAACGGCGCAAATGAAACTACGCCATTGGGACCCAGACTTCCGCACAGGAAAGACTTATACCAGACCAGAGATACAACAGCTTGCATCTACAACTGGTGCTTACGTGCACGGCACTGGTGACATTAGACAAATGCCGGCATGGATGCTATCAGATGGCGAGCTATCTGGCTTTGCTCAACTAGCACACTGGTCAATCGCACAGACTAACAACTTTATGCACGACGTTTGGATGCCTGCTAAACATGGCAACCTAATGCCACTATGCTCAGGTCTGTTTGGTTCTGCTGTTGCGGGGTATGTGATTAAAGAAATTAGAGAAGAGATACAAGGGAAGAAGGGTGCTATACCTTCATTGGAAGAGATTGAATCTTCTAGGGGAGGTTTGATGGGGAATAAATCATTGATAATGTATAATGCAATAGCTGGTATGCAATATGCTGGCTTTGGGGGGTTGTTCTCTCAGGTAGCTAAGTATCCATTCGATGCTGCTTACAAGAATAATCCACAAGGGGCAACGTTCCCGCTAGATGAGATAGCTACAGATGTGTTGGCAACTGCTAACAAGGTTGCTACTGCAATGATTAATGACCCTAATATTAATTATGTAGACTTGGCTGCCACGGTAGCGCAACACGTCCTAGGCTCTAATATCAAGCTAGCTTCTATTGCTATCAACCAAGGCATTAACAATGGTATGATTACTGGCTTGCCTGCTGAGAAAAAGAAGCTATCAGACAAGATGGGTGAGTTAAGAAGGTTTGATATGGTTACTGGTATACCATACAATGAGCTAGATGTTGGCACCAATCCATTTATGAATATTGAACAGAGGAGGTTCAGGATGGAACAAGACCCAAGAGCAGCAGTTCAAATGCTACCCACACTTATCTCTAACATCATGAAAGCTTACGGAGACCATCCCGATGTTATGATGCAAAAGATTGAAGCGTTAAAAAACAACTCTTATGCCACATTCCCTAGCATGGAAAAGACTCCCTTGTCCTTCTACGAATACATAACTTACTTAAAGAAGAAAGATGGGCCAGAGAAAGCGCAAGCAGCCTTGATGGATTACATGAGACACAAAGCCATTAACCAAGTCAAGTCTTCTGTCGTTCCTTAAACCTATTACAATTTCTTGTAGTATAAAATCTCTTTACCTACTAGCTGGGGGTCTGGATGGAACACTTCTTCTATCTGATTTACTAGCTTGAGGAATTCCAAAGCTTCGTCGAACTGTGCCCTATTGACGCCTAGCTTATGGACCACAATCATCAAGTCCACATACGTCTGTTCCTTCCCTTGTAGCATCTCTAGTATCTTTTGGCTTGCCTTACTCTCAGGAGACTTCCCTTCCAATATCAATGCTAAGTGCATGTTGGGCTTTTCTTTAGCTATAATTGCTATTGCTTTCTGAAAGGTCTCAATAGTAATTTCATTAGCTGGCGCACCTTTGTCATCTTGCTCAGCATCTTCAGAGAAATGAAGAGCCATTGCTAACTTCATCACATGGATATTCATGCGAGCGTCATAGGGAACCATCTCTGGATGCTTGTTCTTAGGCATCTCTACTTTACAATAATTGTCCCACCACGCTGACATCCAATCAGCAGTGGCTTGAGACATCTTGACAGGCCCGTATAACATAGTCAACTTCTTTATGTGTTGGACCAACACTTCTTTATGCTCCTGTTGTTCTTTAGTTAGTGGCGGAAGCCACATAGCGTTCTTTCTATTCTTCGGAGCATAGATATAGTGAGTTCTGCTAGAGAAGCCTTCACCAATTAAGTCTTCTGAAAAGGTGGTTTGCATAAACGATGGTGTAGTACCAGCTATGATATTAAGGCAACCTCTTCTTATTCTATCACGCCCTCTAGTAATAGAAACATACTCGTGGTCTATTGGACAATCATAAATTGATAGCAAAAAGTTATTTGTATTCTGTGTATTCTTTTTCATCAATGAACTAAGCTCCGGCAACACAAAGCATAGGCTAGAATGACCGTATGCTTTAATCTTATTAACACCATCTTTATCAGTCTCTATGTGATTGATATATCTAAATGCTTCGCCTAGCGCCTTAATAAGAGCTTCACACGTTATGCTATCTGCACAAACCGGGATTAAGAGTGGTTTGATTGTATTCTTAGGACCCTTGCTTGTGCCTTGAAATTCAGTTGAAGAAGCGTGTTTTATATTCTCCGACACGGAGGCTTCTATAACAGACTGGTTCTCTGGGGTCTTGGCTAAATTCTCATTGCCTTTGGTCATGTCTAAAGTCCAGTGTTTAAGTAAGTTGCAAACTTCTTTTAACACAAGCCCTTTACCAACCCCAGGCGGACCACAGAGTATAACATACATATTGGGATAGCAAGGTTGATGAACAGGGCCTAACCACACTCGTCTTTGGAGGGAGGCAGCTATCGTGTAATACCATGACCATCTGACAAAGTTATCAGGTGACGGAAGCCCATCAGTGCAGGCCAGCCAACGGTCATGATTAGTCATATCCATGTTAACTCCTGTAATCCTAATGGATTGGATTCTTTGACACTGTTCCAGTTAAAACCACAGTTTTGCTCTGACCTCATGTGAAACACCGTTCCATCATTTGGTGATACAAGCTCTTGATTCATATGTTTTTTCATTCTATCTCTAGCATCTTTTACAAAGGTTAAAGGGCATTGAAGCATGTAACTATCATGCGTATCTGCTAACAAATCATAAGGCAAGCTTTCTCTTTCTACATCAGCTTGCAAGCCAACTGTAGCCCTTCTAGTTATCTCAGCAACCGTAGAGGCAGGAGACCAAGCGTAATAGTCTTTCATCCTAGAATCTATGTTGAAATCTGTTACCTGAAATGGGTGGCCAAAGAGATTGAATAACATTCTAGTCTTAAGAACTTGGTTCTCCACTCTCCTACAACGCTCTGGTATTTCAGGGAAAAGTCCTCTATATGTCTGCAAGAACTCAGCAGCTTGTGCATCTGTGATGTATATCTTTCCCTCTGACTTGGTTAAGATATTCATACGAAACGTATTCTTCTCAATACCATAGTTAGCACTATGACAAGTTTGCTTAGCTAAGTAATAGTAACGTTCTTCAGCAGACCAGTTATCAGAGGACTTGATTAAACGGTCTAAGTCTTTCCAAAAAGGATTCTTCTTTAAGTCAGAAATTTTAGTATCACATAGTTCGTCAATGTTAAAATCTTCTACCAGACCGCCAGACTCTTTAAGTTTCTTGGTCCACACATTTTTGAACAACTTCAATGCTACATATACATGTGGCTTGACACCATTGATAAACAATTGTCTGTAATCTAATGGGTCACATTCATAAGCCACTATCAAAGCATCGGCACCAGACTGGTCTGACTGGAGGAAGACTCTTAGACACACCAACTCCTGCTCCGTAAAGAACACGGTCTCTCCTGTTTTTAACCACTCTGCGCACTTCTCACTTAAGGCTGGTGTGAAACCATCAGGCCTATAAATCTCTCTTAAATACTTTTCCCAATTCTGCATATTAGAACCCCAATAGCCTAATACTTTAGTTGACGAACGGCGGAATGTTTTCGTTCCACCGTTTTTATACATGCAAGAATTCCTATACATAAAGATTAGTTTGTTCAACTACAGGCTTGTGCAATGTGCCATCTGGATTCTTCCAGGGAATAAACTTCAAAGAAGAGGTCTCTTTTTGCACCTTCCTATAGTGTAGAATCAACGGAATCACAGCATTGTCTGGATGCTTCATAGCTAACCTATACATGATATTCTTTCCAAGAGAAGGAAGCCCTGTATCTGGCGAACGGAAAAGAACTGAGTATTCAAGCATATCGTGGAAGTAAGCACACGCTTGTTTATTGCCACCAGTGAAAGCGCCTTTGAATGACTTTATGTAAGTCTTCATTTCGGACACGCCAACCTCGCCTACTAACAATCCCATCATCCTAATATACTGCATCATCAACTTGTCATTCTCATTTGTAATCTTATCTTTAGCTTTGTCGTCATAAGCTATTCCTTGTAATGACATCAATAGATAAGGAACTATGCTATCATTGGCAAGCTTAATAGATGCCTCAAGACCGGGGATTGTTTTGGCATACTTATCTATTGCCTCCTTGATTAAGAACATAGTATACACATCTTTAGCACAATACCTCAGCTTCTGCGTCATGTGTTCCCGCGTTATGTATCCTTGACTATCTGTGTCTTTGTGGAACCTTTCCCATGTCCATAAAGAAGTGCAGTGACCCAATGACTTTTCGACACAAGGGAAGCACCGATGCTGAGCCAACATAGTATCGTAGCACTTATACACAGGTATATGATACTTTGATGCCAAGACGAAGAAGTCAAAACAAGCTCCATTGTGAGCCACAATAGTATTATCCCTGATAGCAATAGCCAACGCTCGAAGAATACGATGGTAATTACTATAAGCAGGGCGATAATTATTATCGAGAATAGGCACACTATAAATATTATGCCCGTCAAAAGAGAATGCAAAGCAAAGTAGATTTTGTTCTTCATAATCTGTTTCCATGTCGAAATAAAAGAACCTTCCTTTATTAGAAGTTAGTACATTTACTACATCTTCTGCCATTGGGTAAAGTAGGTAGGTAGGTACATTCTCACATAAGTGTTCCACTCTTGTTGGGTCTTTATCTTTGGACAATAATCTTTTAATTTTGGATACGTCTGCCTTAATCCAGAAAAAGTAATTGGAACGTTTAGTTGGAGAGAAGGCCTTAACGTCACCTTCATCCTCACTATCTTCTGATAATTCATCACCACCACTATACTCTTTAGAAAGCTCATTATGGGATTGTTCATAGTTCTTAAAGTCTGCTGCATCTTGTGGGAAGAAAGTTGCAATGGCTGGTATCTCTCCCACATATAAGAGACTGCCCCTCATTTCATTTAGTGTGTTCTTCCTAGTATCAGGACACCATTGGTGCATAGCTGCTTGACCTAACAACAGTATGCACTTTGTTCCTTCAAGCCAGGGTGAAGTATCCTCCATCACTCTCACGTCACACAACATACTATTTAACTCTGGCTGTAAGCAATCATTAAATAGCGTGCCGCCATTGGCAGAGAGCAAATTACCAATGCCGGGCTTCCACTCTTTATCAAAGCGGGATGGGTTGCTCATGACTATTGTGAGCCCTGAGTATTTACCCTTGGGTTTGTTTCTTAACATTTATTTAGCAGACTATAACTGGTCTGCCAGCAGTTGTTCACCCACTTACCAATCAATCAACAACACCGAAGATTTCATCAATCTTGGGCCAATGCTTGACCAACGCTTTACCGGTCATTGGATGCTTCATAACACTTCCCAATGGACGAGTGCCAGCTTTCTTAGCTTTAGCAATCTCTTCAACAGTGGGAGTCTTGCGCTGTTCTGTTGCTTCAGATGACATCTGAGTATAGACCAGCTTACCTAACAACTTAGACACAGGTGGGTTGTCTGTGTCAACTTCCGCGCCATCCACGCCCAATTTCTCATACAGAGAAGGCTGGGAAGGATTGTTACTAACAAACACTCTTGCCCTACATTGGGCAGTCTTTGTTTCGTCAACCTTTCCATCCAAGTCCAGGACTTTGGTAATGAAATACATCTTGGCTTTTACGCCAGCGATGTTGACTTCTTGGTCACCAACTTGATACGTGACCGGCTCCACCACTTCAAGCTCAAGCGTAATCATTGGATTACCTGAATTTGCCGGAGCAAACTTAGCACCAATGATACGGTTCTTGAAACATGAATCCGACGGAAACGGTACCTCTGCGTTCCAGTTTACAATAGACATATGTTTTGTTTAGTAGTAGGATACTAGCCATGTTGTTTTTGTTTTGTTAATCCCAGCATCAAATACGGTGCGAGGGAAATTAGCTACCAAGTTCAAGACAGCGCAAGTAATCAAGCACTTCGCCCATAGTGGAGCAGTAATGAACCTCAGGATGAGGTTGACCGTTACCTAGGTCAATCTTGTCGCGCGGAGGGGTCATAACTAACCAACCGTTTTCTATCTGGTTTATTTGTATTTGCATATGTGTTTATTTTGTTTTGTTTTTCTTATACTTGAGGAACGTTGTGTATCCTGCAAGAATAAATTTAGGCGTTCCAACTAGGCTAGAACAACCACCATCTAGTATATCATCCCCTTGTGTTTGCCATAGATGGATAGAGCCATAAGATGTAGGTGTCGAGTCACACCATTCTTTTATGGTTGTTTTGTCTGTGTTATACTTAGCGCATACTTTATCAACCTCTTCAGCAGACTTAGGCTTACTGATAACTATCTGCCTAATCCAATCCGTAAAATTACCACCCATCTTATCAGCCGCTTGACCAGTCAAGAGAGGCTTAATCTTACCATTGTAAGACCCGTCCTTATTCCTATCATCTTGCTCATGACTTATCATTACTACATCACACGACAATGCTTTGAAAGTGTTCCACACTTCAGTAAAGAATTGCTTTTTCAAATCCCATTGAACAAACTTGTTAAACTCACCACGCTTAGACGTTGCAAGTTCGTCCTCATTGTATTTATACCATAGATGGAAAGAGTCCTCAATGCCAGTAAGACCGTCTACTAAGAGCGTCTGCTCATGAACCAGTTTAGAACCTTCAGTTGTCAGCCACTTAAGCAAAGCGTCCTTCGTCTCAGGTGGTGCCAATGTCCCGGCCCTTTTAACTATAGTATCTACAAAGGCGGGATTGTATATTGGTATTAGTGGCACATCGCTTCTGCTTAGATGTGCAGATATCTTTCTATCAAAAGATAGAATGATTGGATTTGGAAAGGTCAACGCTGCTGTTGTTTTACCAGAGAACGGCGCACCTTGTATTCCTAAACGCACTTGATTATCTTCTATATCAGAAAGATAAACACTTCCTTTGGGTTTGTATAAGTCCATAATTAAAGTTTTAGTTTACTGACTACTTCAACCAACTCTTCTATTGTTCCATTGTTGTCTATTACGAAATCGTGCTTTACATCGTCTAAGTCTGTTTCACTTATATGACTATCTGCGTAACAGGCCTTCTGCCTTCTTACCCTGATTATGGCAGCCCCTCTCTTTTTCAGATAGTCAAACTCATTCTTAAACCTACAATCAGGTATCACTACCAGTTGTAAGTTACCACCATCTTCAAAAGCTCTGAGCGCACTCTCCACCTGCTTAATCCAGAAGTCATCGCCATACAACTTCCTTCTATAATCTGTTCCCCAACCTTGTAAGATTAACCTAAAGTTATCTTTGAATTGGTCTATGAACTCAGTCTTAACACCACACGCGCGGGCTACCTCGTGCTTAAGAGCTGATGCAAAGTAGTAGCTGATTGAAGGCCCTTTGAAGTTGCGCCTTATTATTGCTGCAACAGTATCTTTGCCTGAACGTTTCTTACCAGAGATTGCTATTAATTTCATATGTCATTATACTTTAGGGGGTTAAACACTACACGCTTGAAATTCCTTTTAAGCAGAAGCTCACTCACATTATCTGGATGTCTACAACAATCCCAGAAAGCGCACTTGCCATACTGTTTTACACAGACGCCATTAAGGATACCTTCCTTTGGTATGTAACCAGTTTTAATTGCCTGAGACAACTGCCTAATCTTATCATCAAGCGTCAACTGGAAAGCATCTAAGTCAGCAGGACGAATAGGGAATATTTCACTTCGTTCAAACTTCGTATCATTGGGTTCTTTCTTTAAGAAGATTGCGTCAATGAAACATGACACTCCAGTAGCTCCAATGGTTCCAAGAACACTATCAGGATGCATCACAGACATTAGCTTAAAGGCTAATGAATATACTCTAAGCTGCCTGCTCAATTCATACTGTTGAAAGTAACCTATGTTATCCCATGCACTGGTTGTCTTCCAATCACCTATGGCGTATGCACCATTCTTAAACTTACCAACCTTGTCTATTGTTCCACACAAGTTGACTATAATATAATCATCTTCATAATACTTTATGGAGAAGGTTATTTCACTAGCTGGTTGTAGGGTATTCTTTATACCATTGCACACAACACAAGGTTTCTCAAACCTGATGCCTTCACCCTTGCATAACCAACAAGGTTGCACAAGCTCTATCAATTGAAACTTATCATCTTCCATGATGAAATCATTCCACAAGTTAAAGCACGTTACGTCTAAATGCCTAGCATCTCTTAACCAGTCCTTTCCTTTAGGGGGGTCGTTTGCTGGTATCTTATCAAACATCTTATGCGCTGCTCTTCTAGCCATGACTAAATCACCCTTAGACTTGAAGGCTAGGTCAACGAACTTGTGAACGGCTATACCATACATCATACTGGCACCTTGCCTGACAGGTTTGTAGCCACCTTCTGACATGCCATTTTCATCTTCACTTCCTATGACTGTCCTATACAAATCTAAGATACATGCACTATGACCTAGTGCTGTAGCGTCTAAATTAAATGTTAGTTTCATAATCAAGTTTATCTCTGTCTAGCTTGTCTACCGTTTTCATTTCTTTGCTCATTTCTTTTTCCCTTTCTTTCTAAACAAATCCATATCTAAACCCATCTTAGCAAGAGACTCTAAAGCTCTCTTCTTACCTGGGCTAACAAATACGGCAGGTTCATGTTGTGGTTTTGGCTTCATCAATCTCGCCCTCTCTGGACGTGTTACATCTAAGTAAGGCTTAAAGTGTTCTAGCAGTTGTGCGTCAGAAAGTTTTGCTAATTCATCAGCACTACAATCTAGCAATTGTGAAAGGGTCATGACAACCTAATGATTGCTACTCTATCTTGGGTTATAGATGCTTGTAGATTGCTTAGCCCATTCAACCTAACTTTCAAATCAACTATCTCGTCAGTTGATAATGCTAATCCATCCTTTACGAAGGGCTCAAAATTATCGCTATCCTCAATCCAATCATCCAGCTTCCGCAACCACAAGGGCTTAGTAACCTTGGCACCAACTGACTTGGGAGTGAGCTTGACTGACTCTGTATTACCAAAGCCGGGAATGAAGGAGATGCGAACGCCTAGGTTCTTTTGCCTCTCTACCCTTACCAGTTCATACCACCTTTTATACTTCTCCCTTTCTTCAACTGTTGAGGACTGTTCTAACAACCAACGGATAGATTGATTGACTCTATTGTAAAGAGTCTGTGGAGAGATGTTTGTTTCTTCCGTGCACCATGTAGCATAATCATATAGAATATCTTCTTTGTCAACCAGCATCTGTTCAATGAATGGCTTTATCTCATCAGCATAAAGCTTCTTATAGTAAGGAGCATTACTATGATGCGACCAGCCTGCTGGCTTGGTAGCTTGAAGTAACTTGACTATCTTCTCAACACCTACAGGCTCTATAACATTATACATGCAACTCTCCTTCTTCATTCCCATAGATTTGTTCATTGACAAACTTAAGAGCAACGCCCATTGCAGCAGGCTCTAACTTGCAAGCCATCCTCAACAGCGTGTTGCTATCCTGTTGGCATAGGTGGATTCTTTTCCCGTCTAAATCAATAAAGGTCTTAGCTAAAAGACTATTACAAATCATACACTTTTGCTTTTGTTCAACAGGTGCGGCGGGAACTGGAGGCCAACTAGATGGATATTGAACGGGGTCCGCGTTTGCTAAACTAGATATTGAGTTTAATGTTTGGTCTATCATATGATTGATTATGGTTCTTTGTTAAATTGTCCCCTAGTCGAACGAGCACTTGCGCACTCATAACACCTCGTAAGGTATTGTTTTCTAACACTCGCTAGGTTCTAAGCTATCATTACTTTCAACGATAGCAGGAAGTCAGGTCACATATTATAGATGTTAGACCATTATCTATACTACACTCTTCACTGACTGGCGGGCGTGCCATCGAAGGCAGTCGCTGGCTTTATTGTCAGCAAGCTAATGTAGCCCATTCTCTCTTAGTGTCTAGTCCACAGATAGCATAAGCTCAAAGTGGAGTCTAGGAAATTATGTTACATTCTAAATCTTATATCGCGAGAGATAGTAACCTAGAGTCGCGTGTCAGCGCACAATGATAAACGATAATCATGTGCCACCAACAAAGTTTATTATAGCATTTTTCATGCCAACTACCAGTTAAGTATAACTCCTAACACTAACTGATAGTTCCCCATACGTTGTGTCTGATAACATAAGTCTGGATAGACCTTACATTATACCTCAAGTCAAGCAGCCCTTTCTCTAACTCATATCCATACTTCTCCAAGAACTTATCCCCGCCTGGTAATGATTGACATATCGGCACTACATCACACAGTCGGCTCTTCAATGGATTGATAGTGAGTTCAAGAGGATAGATGCGAGCATAAAGGTCCTCACGAAACGAGCCCCCCTTTACCATCGTCTCAAGGTTGCGGTTAGTTGCAAAGACAAACTTACAATTGATTGATTCATCTTTGATGGAGCCTACTTTACATACCGTCTTTTCTTGCAGGGTCCTTAGCAACTTAGCTTGCATTAGAATCGGAAGCTCACCTATCTCATCTAAGAACATTACACCATCGGTTGCCTCGGCTATGAAGCCAGCCTTATCAACATACGCACCAGTGAATGAACCTTTGACATGACCAAAGAGAATTGACTCAATCAACTGCTCTGGTATGCCCGCACAATTGATAGCTCTGAAAGCACCGGTCCTAGCAGCTATCATCGACTTGGCTATAATCTCCTTACCAGTGCCGGTAGCACCAGAGATAAGAACTTCATAGGGAGTAACAGCAGCTTTCTTGGCGCGCTCTTTCATGGCTAGAGTCTTTTCATCTACCGTAATAAATTTAGATAGATGTAACTCACCTGGGTTAAGAGTGTCCTCAAGAGTCCATTTACCATCCGCTTGTTTAACTACGCGATATGGTAACTTGGTTGATTCTATTCTTCCTATTACTACATCTACAAAGTCTTCACCATTAGCTAGCATCAACTCTAATGCTCTACGTGTAATGGGACGACCTTCTTGTTGTGGTTGTGATTGTGGTACCATATTTATCTCTTCTTCGCTTTGAATATTTTCTTACACCAAGCATCCCATAAACTAATAGCCTTCTCTCCACTGTATGTTAAGCTACGGTTAGCTTGTAATTGAAACCTAACATATGGTTCCCATCTATCCAATAGCTTGTGCGTCCTAGCATATTCACCCATAGTCATGCTTCTTAACACATGCATCTCTTCTGGATTAAATTCATGTGCATGAACAGTGGGTCTCTTAGGTAATAGGTTGACAACCTCACCGTATTGATTCTTGTAATAGAATCTAGCGTATTGACACTTGTTCAAATCAATTACTATTCTATTGTCTTTCACTCTTCCACCTCCCCATATCCTGCACACCTAGGACATTGTTCAGGCCCGTTTTCATTTTGCAAACTTCCATCGCCATCACACTCAGGACACATCACCATCTCTGGTATCCTTTCCTTGACAGGCATCCTATTATCATATTCAGCCTGCGCTCTATTGAAACTAGCATCTCCACTCATAGTTCTACCTCATTCCTTTTGCCTATAAACACAGGGCTTCTTGGTTTCGTTTTGACACCATGACCCTTTGACTTATAGACTATTGTTTTGTTTAACCACTCTTCTCTCCTATCCCAAATCTCTGCACGCTTCTTATCCGTCAAGCCCACACCCGTTCCTATCCTGCCTTCAAGCCCATTCTTATAGCGAACAACAAATGCACCAAGCACTCCCTTACCGACCATGCCTTCTTGACAAGAAGAGCGTTTGGTCAACCCTACGAAATCCGTTTTACTTGCGTTAGTGTTTAACAACTGTTCCTCGAAGCCAATGATAACAGCCTCATCGCGGGTGAAGCGAGCTAGCTTAATTAAGTATTGTTCTTTCAGCGTTGACCTGCCTTGCTTGTATGGAGAGTCTGGTACCCTAAAACATATGCCTTCACCTTCAACCTCTTCTACACGCTTAAAGGCATTGAACAATTGCAAAGCATTTCCACAATGGAAATAAAAAGGAAGTTCCACGCAGAGATTAGGTAACTTGCACATAACAGCTTCTTCAATAAGAAAGAGCCTGTTGACATAACTATAATTGTTTCCTTGCCACCAATCTAATACATGAAACTGTATCTTGTCTTGGTCTTGATGAACCTTGCTCATCACAATAGATTCTATTTGGTCATAGGGCAAGTCAGGATTCCACAGCTCCATGTCCAATCCATAAGGCAACCATTCAGCCCTTTTAGAGATGCTGATGTTAGGTATCTTTTTCAAGGTTCTGCTGGCTAAGTCACCTAGCTTAATAGCCCGTATCCCATCCTTCTTAAGCGTTACAATTACGGGATATCTTAACCCTTTCATCTTCTCAAGAATGACTTCATCTGTATGAGGTTCATCTGGTTTAAGTAAACTGCAAGCTAACATTGGTCTATTGAATGTGTTCATATTAGTGTGCGGCGATGTAGTTTTGGTGTAGTCACAGTTTTCATGCGGGTTTAGATATTCTACTGTTAGGCTTTATCCGAGCGTCCATAGGTTGCGTATCGCGCAAAGGCGATTCCGATTTCGCGTTCACGGTCTGTCAGTTCGCCGAGACTTTCGCGGAGCTTGCCTTTCGCCACCGAGTCGAATGACTGCGAGGCGAGTTCGGCGTTTCGTTCGTTGATATACGCGAGGTCTAGCAGCCGAGCGGCAGCGTTGTATTCGGTAGACGCCGCTTTCGTGGCGATTTGCATGTGCATGTAGTGCGGGAAGCGATTGAGATTGGTGTCTATAGAGCATGTAAGGTCTACCGTTTGCTTGTGCGTCTTACTAGACATATCATTGTCAGTTAGTTTATCTTTCATATTATTTAATCCTCGTTTTCTTCACCTACCAACCCTGTATCTTCACCAGGTTTATCCTCAAGCAAAGTATCTTCGTATTGTTTAAGCTCATCAACTGAGCCCCTCACCACCAAGTCAGACCATGACTCTTTATGCTTGACAATCTTACTCAAGCATCGTAGACCTTTGCCTGCAATGTCAGCCACCCTACCCTCGATTGTGCCTCGATAATAGATAAGATGTTGCTTTGTAACTGACAAAGATGTTAAGCGCGGGGCACGACCTACACCTTGCACCAGTTCGATTGGCGACCATGTAGGTGTAACAAATACTTCCCTTGGACGAGTAGGCACAAGTGGTATATCTTCCTCTACCACGTATCCAGACTCTTTCCTTCTACACTTAAATTTAGTTTGTTCATCTGTATGATGAAGCGAGAGACCAACACCACCGGCCTTTAGAGTGTATATGCAGTATAGTGTTTCCCCTCTTTGGAACTTATCAATCTCTCTAGTTCTTTCTTCCAAGCTCTGCATACCTAGTCGCAAGTGTTCAGGTATCTCCATAAGAACCCTATCCTCTACCTTATCTAGGTCCAAGTTCTCAAGCAACTCTTCCTGTGTTACCCCTTGTTCTTCTAGTTGCCTTGCGCTAAGAGACAATATCTTTGCTCTCGCCTTCTGCTTATCAGTCAGTTGTGTTTGCCCGCCACCCCATATGATTGATATTTGGTCTCTCTTTACACCTCTCTTCTCAAGTTCCATGACCATTGCAATGATTGTTGCCTTGAATGACAGGGCACAAACAGCGGCATTGCCTTGCTCAACACTATCCATCATTCTACCTACTAGATAATTACTACGACAATACTCTGCTGCCATTCGGAACTTTAAGAACTGAACTAATAAAGCCATGCCAACAGGCATCCCGCCAAGACCTAGTGTCTCAAGTCTAGCTTTCTCTGCTAGATATCTTTCCCATGCTTGATGGTAATAGTCAGCCTCTTCTTTGTTTTGAAACTCAATCATCTGGATGTTATTCTCTGCCTCGAATTGAGGCCTAACACCCTTGACTCGAACCACATATTCTTCTAAGTCAGCCATCAACCTTTCAACCGCTGCCTCATTATATTCATCTGGCGGATTGGGATATGCAATAGCCTCAGCATACGCTGGCCAAGTCTCATTGGTTAAGACAGCCCCTTGCGGAAACCCAGACCTCTTACCACAGATATATTCTAATGATTTGTGTGTGCTAACAGCCCAACACTTGGCTTCAATGACTCGTGTAAATGGTGTAGCACTGATGAAGATTTGCTTAGGCTGCTTATCCTTCATATCATTAAGCGCACACGCTATGTTATGTTGTAAGCTGCCTTTGTTTTTAAGGGCTTGACACTCATCCCACATCAATATAGCAGGCTGAACGTTCCTCTTCCATGTCCACCTCTCTTCTTCCTCTCCAGCAACAATAACTACCTCACGCTTTAGCCAGAACTTACCAGATGAAGAGCGCAGTTGTTCAATGTTAATGACAGACGTGTCCTCTATGCCCATATTAAAGTCTCGCTCTAACACCCGTTCGGTTTGTGCTACTACCGATGCGCGTGTTACATATAGATATGGTATGTGAGACATCGTTCTACCTATATGATATTCTTTGTCTGCAAACCTTCTCAATAATCCACCCGCCATCCATGTCTTACCGGTGCCAGTGCCGGATAAGATTAATACTGACGGACGGTCTTCTACCATTAGCTTATGCCATCCTTCTACTACGGCTTTCTTTTGAAACCAGAACAGAGAGGCTTGCTCATTGGATGACTTGACGAAGCCATAGTTGTCTTCAGCAGTCAGCTCTTTCTTAGGAGCTTTCTTTTGCTCGGTCTCTTCTTGTTTGAAAATATCTTGTTCAACCCTATCAAGGGCTTCGTTGACAAAGTCTTTAGCCTTATCAGTTGGAGCAGATGCCGCTGTTGGTGTTCCTTGGTTGTCATTTATATCTTTCTCAAGTTGGTCTCTTTGCTTAGAAAGAAATTCTTTTAACTCAGCAAATACTGCAGAGCCTTTCTTTAATTCTGGATGCTGTGTTAAGTATTCTCTTCCATAACCTAGCTTAGAGTAGACACCTTCCCATGTCTTTATCTCACCGAAGTTCCATGCTGATAGAACTTGATTGTGAGCCATGATAAGCTGGTCTCTTAGACGCTTATTCGCTTTCTGTTGTGGTGTTAATGGTAGCTTGGGCATAAATTATCTTAATTCCTCTTCTTTTGTTACAAGTTTCTTAACGCCTATCGCCCTTATGCTACCAAACTTGCCTAGACTTACTAGATGACATGCTTGCGTCTTGGCCCTATCCTCATCATAAGAGTATTCCATTACTAGATGTCTGGCAACTATCTTAATGTTGGCTTCTTGTATGAATCTCTTCACACGTTCCTTATGTGACCATGCTTTCTGTCTCTTGTAATTGGCTAATGAATCATGCCAATCACGATAATACCACAAGATTGGATACACAAGCGGAGAACCTTCATGGTCTTCAAATTGAACTTTGAAGAGCGTCTCATCTTTTACCATCTCTTGAACTATTAAACCTAGCTCATAGTTAGGCAGCTCTCTGCAATGTCGTGCTCCCAACGTCAGTTCAATAAAGGTGGCAAAGTGTAGAGTGATTGTGTTGTTATGCTTTGACATAAGGCAGATTCCTCTCGACTTTTATACTCTTCCTAACCATTCTTTTTCTCTTGCCTAAGCCCAGCTTGAGTTCACGGTTCACTTTACAGGCTTCTGCAAGACGAGACTTCCGTTGTTTTAATGTGGTTCGTTTGTTCATAATGTTGTGGTTGTAACAGCTAAAGAGAGCCATCTTATTGATAGCTCTCGTTAAATGGGCATACTATAAGCGGTATGCCAGCGCCTTAATAAGCTACCTCTTAGGCAACTTTTTCTTTGTTCGCCATACGCTTGGCAGCAATCGCAGCATACTTCGTTTCAATCTCACGAATAGCGCGCTTAAGACGACCAAGCTTACGGTTATTTTCCATCAACTGAGTGTTGATTTCCAGCCAACGCACAGGATTAACTTTCGTCCCGTCTTCGTTCTCTTCAAAGTCCGGGTCATCCATCAACGCATTGCTGAGGTCAATCAACTCATCCCGTTCGGCAGCCAATTCAGCCTTGTTTGCACCACCAGTGTCCAATGACTGGAAGCCTGACAGGATATTATCCCAAATGATGTGGCCCTCCGCATCATAATTGTCAGTCTTATTGCTGAACAGGTCAAGCGCCACCTTGCGCAGGTAACGAGTCAACACACTGTTGACAATTTCAGCACCAATGAACTTACGCACAGCATCTTCATTAGATGCCGTAGCCTCCAGCGTCCAGAAAGGCTGCCCTTTCAAGTCACTTGTCTTACCAAACACGGTAAGAGACAACGGGAGTTTCGTATCATTGCGCGTTACAACTGGCGGGTTTTCTTTAGTATAGTTCATGCTGTTTCTTTCTTGTTTCTAACTGATTGCCCTATGCTTTTATATGCCGACAATCGTGTTGCATATTCCCATTAGCTCGCGAGCTTTCTGCTTTACTATGCTAACGGTAAATTGTTTATCTTTTCTGACAGTGGAAGTAAATGAGAACGCAGATTATTATTACTGTGAACATGGTTGTGATTCTTTCTTTTCTCGACTGACAGTGTGCTTATAGCAATTTCTATGCCACGTTATATTAACGTGTGTTTATCTGCCTTAAAGATGTAGTATCCTAACCATGTTTATCTTCCAATTTACATTGCCTTGTTTGTCTGCGCTTGGAGGACAATATCTATCTGCTAAGAAATAGATGAAGTTCTTATCTACGTGGTGAAATTTGTAATCTTTTAGTGCATGATTAATGGTATTGATGCATGCTTGTCTGGGTGTTGTTACCTTGTAATGCTGCATGATACCATACGGGCGGCTTGTGTTTGTTCCACCTTCTACTCGATATATGGCATCAGCCACTTGGTCTATTGTTATCATTTAATTGAATGGATTGGCAACTAATTCACGAATTTTGTCAGCTTGCCACCTTTGCTCTTCTGCTTTTTTAGCATCACGATTAGCATTAGCAGCACCAGCATAGGTAGTAGCAGTAGCAGCATAGGTAGTAGCAGTAGCAGCAGCACTAGCAGCAGCAGTATAAGCAGCAGCATAGGCAGCAGCACTAGCAGCAGTAGCAGCATTAGTAGCAGCATAAGCAGCAGCACTAGCAGCAGCAGCAGCATAAGCAGCAGCAGCAAGTTTGTTCTTTCCCGTCGGATTTTTTATCCAATCTAATGCTGCTTCAATTGCTAATCGTGGCCTCTTATCGTTTGGATATTTATTTTCAAAAATTGGGATAACATGCTCTGCACAGACGACGGCTATTTTAACTGCGCTTACTTTGTTCAGATGATTACTGTTATAAAGTAACCATATTAGCCAATCACCACGTTCACAAAGGTCATAGATTCTCTTAAAATCAAAATCATGTTTTTCTGCAAAGAGTCTGCCGTTGTTGCATGGGCCATTTTCAAGGAACGCTTCTTTTGTGTATTTCATATTAGTTTAGTTAAATGGATTAGGGATTGTTTCTCTAATCTTATTGGAAAGATTTATCAAGATTTCTTCGTGAGCATCCTCAGTAACGTGCCTGACGATAGCGAAAGAAGCGGCAAGAATAGCCCCAGTAGCACAAATGGTACAAACTTCCTCCTTAAGGAGGAAGTAAGCCTCAGCAGCTCTAGCGGTGTGAATAATAGTATAAGTAGCATAATCAGTAGCAGTAGTAGTATCATGCCAGGGAACGCGAAGGAGATTGCGCGCAGCAATTCTATACTGAGTTCGGATATAATTGAGAATAAAAATATTACGTTTTAAGCTCTCTGGTGTTATCTCGAAAGATAGCATCTGCTCTGCGAGTTCTACAATCTTCTTAGGGATTGTGTCACCTATCTTGTGCTTGTCAAAAATAGGCAGAACTTGTTTTGCAAAAATAATAGATAATATTAAAGCTTCTTTTAGCTTCATATTACCACTTTTCTCCAAAAGCCAAGCTAGATGGCATGGAACATTATACTCATCATAAATCTTCTTAAAGTCAAAATTCATTGACTCCGCATATGCTAAGCCTGCAGAGCAAGGCTTATGTGCCAGGAGTTGTTCTTTTGTGTATTTCATTTCATTTTAGTTTAGTTAGTTGTTAATCTAGTCAAATGGATTGGGGACTATTTCTCTAATTTTGTCAGCTTGCCACCTTTGCTCTTCTATCATTTTAGTAGCAGCATCAGCAACAGAAGCATCAGCAACAGAAGCAGCAACAGCATTAATAGCAGTAACAATAGCAACATAAGTAGCATGAGCACTAGCAGCATTAGTATAAGCATTAGTATTAGCAGCACCAACAGCAGCATAAGAAGCAGCATAAGCAACATCAACAGCAGCATCAGCAGCACCAGCATAGTTAGTAGCAGCAATATAAGCACCAACAGCAGCAATTTTAGCATGAGCAGCAGCAGCACTAGCAGCAATAGCATTCTTTTTCGTCGGATTTTTTATCCAATATGATGCAGCTTTAATCGCTAATCGCGGTCTTTTGTCGTTTGGATAATCATTCTCGAAGATTATGAGAACACGCTTTGTGCAGGCGACTGCTATCTTGACCGCGTTCATTTTATCTATACGATTACTGACACGAAGTAACCACATTAACCAGTCACCACGTTCACAGAGGTCATAGATTCTATGACAGTTGAAGTCATGTTTTCCCGCAAAAAGCAGGCCTTCGGGACACGGTTTATTAATAAGCAACTCTTTTTTTGTGTATTTCATTTTAGTTTAGTTTAGTTGTTAATTTAGTTGTTAATTTAGTTGTTAATTTAGTTAAATGGATTGGGGACTGTTTCTCTAATGAGATTCGAGAGCCTTATTGTAGCTTTTTTACGAGCAGCATTATTCGCAATCGAAGCGTCACAAATATCAAAGGTGTCATACTCGGCCTCGATAGTCTCAATAGCATAAACAGAACTGGTGTAAACAGCAGCATAAACCACTTTATTAGCGTAGACAGTGTTTTTACAAGTAATGGCATTAATAGCGGTAATAGCAGCGTTTGCTACAGTTAAGGTAGCCTTAAGAGCAGCAAGAGTGTGCACAGAATAACTAAGATAAGCATTGTCAGCAATGTCGTTAGTAATAGCATAAGCAGCAGCACAAACATCAGCGGTATGAACCTCTCTTGATTCTACTAATACCGGGCTAGAAAATAACAATTGTTCAATTTGTTCTATAACTTTTCTAGGAGACATGTCACTTGGCTTATGCTTTTCATAAATAGGCAGAACCTCTTTTGCAAAAGAAAGTGATATAACTGCTGCTTGTCTTGGCGTCATGTTACCGCTTTTATGTAGAAGCCAAATTAAATAAGAGGCTTGATTGCACTTATCATAAATCTTCTTAAAATCAAAACACATATATTCTGCATATGCTAAGCCTGAAAGACAAGGCTTATGCATCAACATTTCTTCTTTTGTGTATTTCATTTTTATTGCATCCCACTAGACATTTTTCCCCGTTTCTTGAAGAATGTATTGTCTGTTGTTCGTTGCACTGTTTTGCCAATCCGTTGGTCAACTGGAACAATGGCTTCCAATTGTGTTAAAGAATAGAAATAGACGCGCTTACCATTTAAGATACGCACGTCTGGTTGTAAGTTTAATGATTCTTTCATCTTTCTTTTCAATGTTTATATTCCCCTTTTAAGAAGACTTTCTCCAGAGGAATAAGTGCTCTGCCTTGCGGCCTTGTTCCTGCGCATTTAAGCTTGCGCTTAGTATTACCATGAAAGCGCGGGAAATTGTGTCTTGCTTTACTATAAGCTAGTAGCCTATGAAATTCTTGGGATGTCATAAGTTAATCGGAGTTTATTTGTTGTCATAGTCTTTTTCTTTTAATAGCAAAAGCTATGCCATCTAACTAATAGATAACATAGCTTATGCTACTTATACTTTCCAACTAGGGATAAACTGACAGTCAAAACCGCATAGAACTATCAGCAACATTTATGCCTAAACCTTATGCCCAAGCATACTCGTCAGCCCTTACTTTATATCGCTTTCGTGCCCTAGTGTATTCAAGAAGTTTCTTGTTCCGCAAACTGTTATCTTGATAGTCTCCCTTATATGTGGGAAGTCAGTTACCAGTATCTTGTATTGCTACAATGTCCGGTGCAACTAATCAAGTTTGCTTCGCGCAAGATATTAACTGCCAGGGATGATGTTCCATGGACTTCATTACATAGCAGGGCCAATCTCTAAGAGCACGCATTCAATGGCTAAGTCTGGATAAGGCAAGGCAAGAATATATCGTTGCCTTGTTCGCTTAGTCTTTTAGACTATGGACAATGCCATTCTCTTAGTGTGTAAGTCCCTAGGCTTTGGCTACGGATTTTATTCACATAGTCTTATCGCCGTTTGGCTTAATCTACTGGGTGCTGTTTTATTGTATAAAATTGAAACGCCCCGGAGAGCAATTAATGCTACATATCCGGGGCGTTATTGACCGCAAACGATTACTTTGTTTCTAATTTACTGGCCCAGGATGCTAAATCCGTTTCAAGCGCCCACTTTGTGTGGCCGTAACTGATTCCATTCTTGCCGGCATCGGTAATCCATTGCAGAGCGCGGACCAGTTTCAACGGATTTGTGAGGGCTACACCCTTCACTTTCGACGCGTCGCTAATGGTCGCAAGACCTTCCTTGTTTGCCTTGCTAACTCGGATTTCGGCAGTTGCGTTGCGAAAAATTGACCCGGCATCACTGCCTGTTTGACGGGCTATCTTCTCCGCTACGCTAGGCGGAATGGAGAACAGCTTGACAAAGGCGTCGTAGAGACGACTCATCTCAGAACTGTATCGGCCTTGTCCAAAATCAGGACGCGTGGCTTCATTATCGTCTGCGGTTTTGTTATCGTTTGACATATATGTTTATTCGTTTGTGCGTGTCAGGCTAAACATGTTGCTTAACCCGTCCCCTAGAGGGCCAGTTGCCCCTAGGAAAGTCTAGTTGCCAACTGATAATGCGACGGAGTTGATTACTAGCTCAGGGGCTAGTTGTCATTCGTTCCGCTACCGCTGCCGCTACCGCTTCAAAGAACTACCAAGAGACTATAGCATCCTAGCTTGTTTGTCTACAACTATTTTCATTTATTTTGCATGGGTTAAGTGGTTGATTAACAGTGGATTATACATATGGATAAATTTAATGGTCAATAGTCCACTGACACCTTTCGCCACTTCGTCATTTCGCCACGTAACGAAATGGCTTCCCGTCCCTTTATGGCACGTTATTGCTAAGGATGAAGCATGTCTTGTGCCATCTAATATGTTGTCTAACATACCGTTATATTAGGGCTTGATATAACTCCCTGATATATCGCTACTTACAACAATAATAAAGAACATATAATTATTATGAGTTATTTTTAGTTATATTGTGCCATGTAAGCAAGAACCGCGCCAAACGGCCACTTAGGAGGGGATTGTCAGGTATAACGCGTAACAAGGGGGGGAAAGAGCAATTATTAAAAAAAGTGATATAACTAGGACTTGTATTAAGTCCTGATATAATGGACTACCCTATCTTGTTTTAGAAAATCAAAAGATGGCTAATAAGACCCAATCTTATCTTGTCTTTCAGATAGCAAAATATGGTTAGTGTTATGAGTGACATAATGACACTAATCATATCTTGCTCCTGGTAATGAGGGGTGTGGTTGTGAGAATGTATGGGTTGCTTGGTGCTGGTGGAACCAGAAGTGTGAAAGCGAAAAAGGACTATACCTCTCTGGGAATATAATAAATTATAGAAATCCATATAACAATATAACCTCTAAAAAGAGACAACTAATGAGTTGGCATAGAAGATGCTATAAAGAGAGGGTATATGAATAAAACCACAATAGTTATCAAAGAGTCAGTAGAAAGTAGAATGGTTCAAGATTTTCTCCTTGAAATAAAAGAGAATGAGAAATTGCTTGAAGGGAAAAATGTAAGTGACTTCATAAGAGGGAGGGCTATTAGAAGATTGGAGGTTGTAAAAAGCAGCTTGGAAGAATTGAAGAAACAGATGGCAGACCCTCTTAGACATAAGTTAGTGCAGGAAGGAATAAATCCAGAAAATAGAGAAGATTACGAAAAACAACTACAACGACTAAATGCACAAGAAAGAAGGATGTGAAATTAAACATTGACAACGGGTTCTACTACAGTCTCCAAACACCGGCACTTTCATTTTACATCCTACCCAAAGAGTAATATTATGAATTTACCTGCTGAATCATTGATTAAATGGGGTGGTATTGAAAGTGACCCTGACGGTAGATTGATGCCTATGGAGTTAGCTCTTAGGAAACATGAGTATGATATTGTAGGTGCTAAGGTTTTGGACCTAGGCAGCAATGCTGGGCATTTTCCTTTAGTCTATTCATCTATTGGTGCCAGTCGAGTTACAGCTGTGGAGCCTAGAGAAGTGTTTGCACAGTTCTTCTTTGATGAATTATACACTTTTAAGGAAGCTGCCAAAATAAGGTGGAACGTGCTAGATGTCCGTAACTACCAAGCTACACCACACGATGTGCTATCCTGTTTAGGTTTGATTTACCATGTCCAGAACGGGTGGGAACATCTGGATAGATTGGTTAAACAGTCTGGTGCTAAGATAATGTTCTTTGATTCAATGTTCTTTGATTCAATGTTATGGCCGAAAGCAGGCCTTGGAATAGAGACGTCTAGGCGTAATACAAACTGTGCTAGAATTATTGAAATAGTCCCACATCCATCTAAAGATGATGTTGAGGAGAAGTTTGCGGAGCGTGGGTGGAAGTTCAAACTACTGTTGGAGAACTGGCAGACAAACAAGAAAGGTTTACGTGGATTCTGGAGGGTTGAGTTGTGTTAATCTTTCTAATTATCTCAATTTGGTGGTATTCTGGTTTCTATGATTATAGGTATGCTTGTTATGAAGACAGTGGCATGTTTACCAAAGAAGATAGAAATTACGCCCTTGTAATAGGCCTTATTTGTGGGCCTTTCACATATCCACTATTGTTAGTGCCTAAGAATTGATATGGGGATTGATAGTCAAATACTAGCAGCTTACAATCAAGGCCTAAAGCCTGATGCTATAGCTGAAGATTTAGGCTTTCCAGTATATGCTGTGAAGGCTAAGTTGATGTCTTTGTCATCTGACTATCGAAAAGCTTGTGGGCAAGAGGGAGAAGAGGAAGATGAATTGAACTTCTCAAGGGAAGAACAACTGCAAATTAAAAGAGAACTCTTCAATTTAGCCTTATCAACAGAGGATGAACACCTCAAAGGAAAACTTCTTCTCAATTTGCGGGATGATGGTAAGGGTAGAAAAGATGTAGTAAAGAATACACAGAATACAATAGGAACAATGAATCTCTTGCAATTAGTCAATGGTTCAATACAGCAAGCTCGTCAAGGTGCCCGCGCTTTTCAGGGAACTCTTCAAGAGAGGTTTATTGAGACATGACCACTGACGAGTTTGGTAAACTAAGCCCTTTCGAGCAAGAGTCATTCATCAATGATGGTGGTACGATTTCCCCTACAATAGTCTCTGTTTTGGGTTCGGAGACAGCTCCTGGTGTTCGTTGTGGTTCTCCAGAGAGTGATGTTGTCAGGGGTAAGCAGGTTGGGTTTCCTACACTAGGGGTTATCATTCCTCCCCTGGAAAGAAGCGAGGTATCGCTCACCCAATCTGCTCTTCTTTCAAACGTTGTCAATGGGGAGGTTAGTGAAGTAGAAACAAGTCAATGGACAGAAGGCTTTGATATTAAAGACCCTGTCGAGTTGCTTTTTCTTCTTGATGACGACGTAAAAGAGGGGAATGTTAAGCTACATTCTTGGCAAGCTCAGTTCATGTATGACTTTGCACAAGAGAGCCATTGTAAGGACGTCCCATTTTATGCTGCTGTTAGAGCGGCAAATGGTTCTGGGAAGGATAAATACATTGTTGCTGCTTGTGTTGTTTGGCTTTGTATGCGTTATAGGCTAGCTCGTGGAATAGTCACCAATGGCTCTGGCACTCAGCTAGATAATCAAACTGAGAAGTACGTTAGGTATCTTTGTCAAAGGGCTAACATTGTCTTTGCAGGAGGGAAGGAGTTGATATGGAAGTGTAACTACAGGGGTTATGAATGTATCGTTACACAAAGTCCAATCGTTCTATTTGCAACAGACGAACCCCAAAAAGCAGAAGGTTATCACCCTCTCAAAGCTGGTGGTAAGATGGCTATATTTGCTTCTGAGGCTAAGGCTATTTCTGACACTATCTTTACCGCTCTTACTCGTTGCACTGGATATACACATAGAGTGGACGTTTCTAGCCCTGGGTTACCTATGGGTTACTTCTACGATGTGTGCACAAACAGTCTCAAAAGGAAAGACCTTGAATCTGTAGTCAATCTACCTCCCACAACTGTGGTTGAGTATCATGTTACCGCATTTGATTGTCCCCACATTACGCCAAATGAAATAAAAGCTTTTGCTGATAAGCTACCATCTGGTATCAATGACCCCGTCTATAAGTCTGGCATCTTAGCTGAGTTCACAACAACCGATGAAATGGTTGTGATACCTTACACTTATATTCATTGGACTATAAATCACTCTAAGCATAAAGTAGAGTGGAGGCAAGAGCCTTTCAATAAAGGCGGGTTAGACCTATCAGACGGAAGCGCGGAGACTGTGTTAGTAGTAAGGAATGGGAATAGGATGTTAAAGTTAATCCCGTTTAAGTTTGAAGATACAGAGGATACTCTCAACTTTTTGGAAGAGAAGTTTGCTGAACATGAGTTGACTAATAAGCAGGCATTGGTATTTGGAGATTGTTGTGGCATGGGTTCTCCAATGTTAAACTCTCTTCGTCGGAGAGGTTGGTCAAACATGAGGTATGTGGATAGCAGAGCTAAGTCATCAGACAAGAGGCTTTACTTTAACAGAGGCACTGAGTTGTTTTTCAACGTTAGAGTGTTGTTAGAGAGGCATGAACTAATAATTGAGATAAATGATAAGATGCTTACTGCACAACTTTCTGGTCGTTACTACAAGCTAGTAGGTGGAACGATTCGTCAGTTGTTGAGCAAGCTAGAACAACGTTCAAAAGGATACCCTTCTCCCGATAGGGCAGATGGATTCAATTTAGCTTTTTGGGACTATAAGTCAACTAGAGTATTTTCAGACTATAGCAATAAAGCACCAGACAAACCTTTTGAGTTACAGATAGAAGAGAAGCCTGTCAATGATTTTTCCTTGAAAGCGTGGGCTAGCAGTGACCAGTCAAGCCTAAATAGTTTCAGGGAAAGTATAAGAAAACAACAACCACTAGACCATCTTCAAAAAGAGTTGGCTAGATATACAGAAAGCATAAAAGTATGACTAAATGCCCACAATGTGGTTACAGTGAAGGTCCGGCGCAGCCAGAGAAGAGTCAAATCATGAACGTCTATATTACCTCTGATGGTAAACGAAGGGCGTGTATGAATCGCGGAGACCAACAGGTTGAAGCTATCAAGGATGGTGTAAAGACAACTTGGGTTCTAGAGTCTGCATATAACAAGCATCCTACTGCTTCACAAATTGTGCCTTCAGTCTCGCCTAAACCTACTAAATAATTATGGACAAGAAAGCAATGATAAAGAAAGAACAGAAAGAAACGCCAGAAGAAGAAGCGGCTGAAAGCCCAGAAGAGCAAGCTGCGGAGAAAGCTGCTGGTGTGGAGCTACATTCATCTACAGATGAAGTGCCTGTCTCTGAAGAGTTTCAACGACATGCACATAAGTTGGTTGGAAAAGCAAATAGGCACCACCTTAGTCACCTGAGAAGTAAAATTAGTAACAGAGAAGATGAGCTCAGCAAAGGTGAAGAAGAAGAAGAAGAAAAGTTTACAGTTCCTTCCGACCTAGGCATTTAACAATAACACTCTATGTCACCATTAAGCAATTCTAACAGCGACTACATCAACACAGTTGATTACAAGAAACTTGAGCACA
>Ga0209083_1000634_pt1 | contig 49197 bp, 38 predicted proteins | sample AM7aDNAmetaG_FD_184132 | JGI IMG/M metagenome (GOLD analysis project Ga0209083, IMG submission 184132) | Freshwater microbial communities from Finland to study Microbial Dark Matter (Phase II) - AM7a DNA metaG (SPAdes) (version 3) | ecosystem: Environmental > Aquatic > Freshwater > Lake ...
GCCAAATTGGTATCCGAGGGAATTAACCCCAAGATACCATGGCTTTATGATTATAAATTGGATTTCAGGTTCAAGTAATAATTTACTAAAATGAATACCCCGTAAAAAATCGCTGAAATTTCGGGATCGCTAAGTTCGCTAAGTTAATTTTCTGTATTACAATTCTTTGCGATCCTTTCAATTTTATCTTTGCGAATCTTATGGTAAATATTACAGACTTTTTGGACGCTCCTACCTTTTTCAAATTTTCTATTCATCTCATTTTCCATTTTCTATTTTCCAATTTCCAAATCATCCCCTTCTCCCATTCTAACCCTCTCCCCATCATTTATGGATCATCACCTTAATTGTTTGTGGCGTGCCATGATCGACGATATTCAGCAAATAAATACCGCTGCTAAGGTTCGGTAAACCAATAATATTCAAGCTTCCGGCACCCAATATTTTATTAAGCACCACCTGACCCAAACCATTGACCAACGTAGCAACCGCACCCTCGCTAACTTCGCCAATTACACGGATCTCCTTATTCCCTCTTGCATAAGCAGTTACCTTTCCAGATAGTACCTGGTCTTCCAAGCCGCTGATGATGTCGCCCGTGTGAAGGTAAAACCTGCCCGTACCGGCAGTATTGGCGGCGACCACTGTTTTATAGCTATTTTTGGAAAGGTCTGTAAATGTGTTCGTTAGCTTGTCTTCAAAAGTAACTTTGCAATCTGGGCCTAATTGGACAGTTTGGACTGAGAAGACAATTTCGCCGCCGGATTTGGAGTCGATACCGACAGGAATCACCAATTTGTCATAATCTTTTGGAGGGAGGCACTGCAATTGGAAGTCCACGCCATTGTCGTTCACCAATTTGGTAAAAAGCGAAAAGGATGGGTCGATTTAAAAACACCGGCATCGTAGCCAACATCCAAGCCATTTGTTGCCCCTTCGACGAATTTGATCATTGTCGAAGCACTTTTTTTGTCGATCTCTGCCATCAGTTTGATTTCGGGGAGTGGTAGTCCGCTTGACTTAAATTCGGCAGTCGTCAAGTGGACCTGCATGGAAGGGGTAAATGAAACATGACGGTCAGCAAGAACCAGTCCATCTTTAATTTTTACAAAAAAGCCCTGCCCCGATTGCGCATAAGTTGCGTCAGATAAATTATTGATTGGTTCGTAGGCACCTAAGGGACCTGAGCTACTGTTCCAAAAATAAACAGCGGCATAACTTTGGTCAATGGGTCCTGTGGGTGCTATACTGGTATTTGAACTTAAAAAATTGTTATCCGTCTTATTGATATTGATCGTTGAGGTAAACGGATTGCCGATCAGGTTCCAGCCTGCCGTTACCGGAACATCTGTCGAACCGGCATGGATACCACCTTTAAAAGTTAAAATCGTAGGTGGGGGTGTTTCTCCCAAATCCGGTATTGTACGTACAAGATACCCTGAACCTACCCCAAAAGTGCCTGTTTTGCCACTTATAAAATAATCCATCCAGGCGTTCCCCGAGGTGTTGTAGTCCGTCATGGCGAAGGTGTAATTATCAACACTTCCTGTTACAGCAATATCCCTGTTGTCCAACAAAAAATCGATAATTGACTGGTCGGCAGTGGGTGAAGAGATCAGGTGATATTTGTTGTACGACACATCCCGCTCTACCGTACCGGCACCGGCACCCAATGTTGTTTCGCCTACGATCAATGACCCGGTTCCTTCAGTAGTCGATTTCAGCACCAGTCCGGATATCCCCTTAATGTTGGTAAGGGTTCCGTTAACAGTAAGGCAACTCTTGTTGGTAAGTGTCAATGAGGCATCATCGTTGATCTTCAGGTTGCCCAAGGTGGCAAGGTTGACGGCACTCTCGCTGGTAAGGGTGAAGTTGCCGCTTTTTATTACCCAGTTACTTCCTGTTTGGCTAACGATATGGGCACAGTTGTTATAGATAGCCCCGGTTTGCGCAAAACCTGGCATACCGTAAATCAGCATCGATGCGAAAATGATAAGTGCCTGTTTCATATTTTTTTTATATTATTGTTTTTTATCTCTAAATTATTTTAGTCCGGTTGGCTACCATCTTCATTGATACCTACGCCTTGGGCAAATGTGCGTATTTGGACAAGTATTAAAAATGCTAAGGATAAAATTAGTAAATGCTTCATATTCATTCATTTATTAAGTTATTTTGAAGTTTATTATTTATGAGTTCCGTATAAAAAGGTTTATAAATACATTTTCACGCACAGTCGCTAAGACGCAAAGTATTATATTTCAATATGTTATAACTCTGCGTCTTTTCTACTCTACCATGAGATTTTACCTTGAATCAATATTTTTTAATGCAGCGTATTGATAATGCATCATTAAAATACACTGCGGATACATACAATTCCGTGCCAGTGTTACGTAAATACACAGAAGCTATTTTCGGACTGTAGTCGGGCGTGGTTGTCCAAAAAGAGCCAGACGTTCCAATAAAGAAGAAATTAAATGCGTCCTGCCCAAAATATTTTCCTGAACCTCGTCCGGTAAATCCAGTTTCATTGGTTGCCCCATTATTTGGAGTAGTCCAGTGGTCGAGTCCAATTTCTTTCATTTTGCCACCGGCAACAGGTAAACCGCCAAGGGAGTTTGCCAAATCGGTAAAATCTGTAAAACTGGGTAAACGCCAGCCATCAGGGCAGACACCACAGATAATTGGTTCTGGAGTAACAAAGGGGTCGGTGTTATTGCTGGCAGCAACCCAGTTATAAAGTACACCGTATGTCTGGTAGTTGGCTGTGGTTTTGGCATCTTGCACACTGGTTCCCGAATATCCGTAAACGTAGTATAAGGGATTTACATTCGAATAGGTTCCGGGTCCAATCACTGAGGGTAAATATCTGAGGTTATCAGCCATCCAAAATTGTGTTCCGATTTTTACAACGTTGTAATGAGTATGGTCACGCGAATCTATGAAGCCGTTTGTTGTAAGAAATGCCGATTCCAACTCATTTATTCGGGCTTCAAGAATATCCACATAAGCTTTGGTTGCCGCATCTTGAGCATCAGTAGGGTTAGTAACGTTTTTTAATTGTCCATTAGCTGAATTTCCTTTTAAAACAACGTTTGCAAGATTCTGACTTTCAGAATAGCTAATCCAGCTTAATCCTCCGCTTGCATCTGAACTGAGCAACTGTCCACTTGTGCCAATGGAACTGCTTATGACTCCAGATGTATTGTTCCGCAATACTCCTGCGGTTGTTAATGCAGGTATCATTATTTGACCGTTGCCTTGTATTCTGAACAATTCAGAAGAACTTGTTGTAGAAGTTGCGGCATAAAATTTAAAGTGTCCACCTGTACCTGCCAATTGAAAACGCAAGGCATCACTATTGAGACCTAATCCTGTGAATTGATGATCATTATCTTCTGAAGCATATAAGATTAATTTTCGGTTTGATACTCCGTTTCCTAAATCTAAAGTGGCTTTTGGCGCATTGGTTCCAATACCTACATTACCAGCGTTATAGTAGATGTTTGAACCGGTTGTTGTCCATTGACTGCTTTGCAGAGCGTTTAATTTCGTTTTATCGGCGCTACTCATAAAACCGTCCGCAGAAATTGTAGCGTTTTGCGGTTTGTTTAACAAATCGCTGTAACTACCACTGGTTGCCACGGTGGCAAATGTAGGTTTGCCGGTTACCTCTGTCCAAGCCGGAACCCAAGTTATAGGGCGATAAAAACCTGCGTGATTTCCCCAACCGTATGCAGAGTTCCAATTGGTAATGTTCAAAGACGTAATTCCGTGTGCTGCCGAAGTGCTAAAAAACGGGTCGGTTTCGGTGTACGATGTTAAATAATTGGGCGTAAACGGCACAAATTTATCGCCGTCGTATCGTAGTATATCGCCGGTTAGTTGGTCTGCGATATTGAAATACCGTGAATACATCGGGTCGGCTTCACTATACGGTGTTAATAACGGAATCCAATTTATTTTTGCTTCGTCGTAATAGTAAAATCCATAAAACTCAGTGGTTTGAAAAATCAACAAACCATTCACTGGATTCACAATGGCACCGCGCTCCCCCTTCGACATACGCGGAATTAAAAGTCCTCTACTCGTAGAATTTATGTGCAGCATTGCCGAGTTGTCGGGCTGGCTACCATCTTCATTGATACCTACGCCTTGGGCAAATGTGCGTATTTGGACAAGTATTAAAAATGCTAAGGATAAAATTAGTAACCTTTTCATAAATCTATTATTTATTTTGTTAATATGAAATATATTATTATCAATACAAATGATTCCCTAAATTTCGATGCGTAAATTATTTTTACAAAATTAATATGAATATGGTCCTATTAGAAAAAACCCTTTCCGTATTCGTAAATAGATCTCCGTATTCGTGAATAATTGCTAATTTTGAAAACTGTGCCAAAAGCGGCCCATAATTTAAAACATGTCTGCCTGTGTCATCCAATGAGTTGTTAGACAAAATTTTACTATATACCCCTTTGATCGTTTCGTTCATCTTATTTGTCATAACCCACTTTGTACCCCTTCAAAGTGAAAAATCGCGTAAATGGCTATCGTTTATGATGTTGTGTATCGTATTTGGCTTTGTTTCGCCTTTTTTGCATTATGTTCTCGACGCAGGCATCCTGTTGTATCTTGATGCGTTTATCTTTCCGGTTGTGTTGGCCTCTGCAGTTTTCCGCTATTTTTATGTACTGTCAACCATACGGGATTTCAAACCTTCAAGCAAGGAGCTTTACCATTTTTTGCCCATCCTAATTTATGGCATTGTCCTGTTCTTCCTGTTTTCGACTTTAAACGAACCACAACTATTATTCTATAAGGCCAACCGCGCAAAACATAGGTTGTTACTTTTTATGCCTGAATATCAATTAACTGCAGTTTTTCATATTGTTCTTTTCAGATTGGCTTTTATTGCTTATGCAATTTTCTATACACTGAAAATCTATCTGTTGGCCATACAACAAAAGATAAAAATAGCCAATCTGCCTATTAATTGCGAAACAATTGATTATAAGTGGATCCACAAAATCAATATTGTAACCGTAATATTTAAAACAACTGTAATATCGTTATTGATTGCTACTTATGAGAATATGGGAGCTCGCATACTTTTCAATACTTTAATCACAATTACAACCGTTTATTTTGTGCTGGTTTGCATGTTCCAGAAAATGACAGTTGGAGGGCAAACCGTTGATTTGCAATTGAATGACCATAAACAGCATCAACAAGTAGAGGCGACAACAGAAACTATTGAGTATGTGACGGATGCAAATCTTGAACAATACAACAATCAGGATAATCTGGGACACCGATTAGCTGTTTATTTTGAGGAGGCAAAGCCGTATTTAAATATAGACCTGAAAATTGATGATTTATGTATTGTATTGAGTACCAACAGAAACTACCTTTCAAAAGCAATAAACAACAAGTATGGGATGAATTTTTTCAATTTAATCAATTCTTTCCGTATTGGGCGGGCAAAAGAATTGTTGTCGGATAAAAAATACGAACATTATTCAATACAAGGTGTAGCGGAAATGTCTGGCTTCAAGTCGTCTTCTTCGTTTTATACTTTTTTCAAACAAATTGTGGGTGTTACGCCTGCCGATTTTAGAAAGGAAATATGCAAACAGATTATCCCTTAAAACAAGAGTACCGCTTTCCTTTAATAATACACAGATCCGCCCCTAGCGCATTTTCAATTCTTTAATTCCTTAATTCCATAATTCTTTAATTTCCTATCACTTCCTCACCATCACCTTGATTGTTTGGGTCGTGCCTTTGTTGTTGATATTCAATAAATAAACGCCGCTACTAAGGTTTGGTAGGCCAATAATATTGAGGTTTCCGTCACCTAATTTCTTTGATAGCACGACCTGACCCAAACCATTGACCAACGTAGCAATTGCACCATCGCCGACTTCGCCCAGTACCCGGATCTCCCTATTCCCTTTCGCATAAGCAGTTACCTTTACAGATAGTACCTGGTCTTCCAGGCCGCTGATAATGTCGCCCATGTGAAGGTAGAACCTGCCCGTACCGGCAGTATTGGCGGCGACCGCAGCTTTATAGGTATTTGTGGAAAGATCTGTGAATGTGTTTATTAGTCTATCTTCAAGGATTACCTTGGCGGTTGGGTCCAATTGGACGGTTTCGACAGAGAAGACGATTTCGCCACCAGCTTGTGAATCGATACCTACGGGGATGATCAATTTGCCAAAACCGGTGTTTGGAAGGCACTGAAGTTGGAACTCGACCCCATTGTCGTCAACCAGTTTGGTGTAGACCGAAAACGTTGCGCCAGCCTTTAGGATTCCCGCATCGTAACCCCTGTCGAGACCGTTTGTGGTGCCATCGATAAACTTGATATCAGTTGAAACCTTTGCCTCGTTGCTGGTTGCCAAGAGTTTGATGGAAGGATAGGGGAGCGTGGCAGCTTTAAATTCCCATGCGGTATTGTGGACCTGCATGGCCGGGGTAAACGACACAAAATTGTTACCATCTGTCAGGCCTGTTTTTGCCTTTACAAAGAAACCCTGTCCCGATTGTGCATAGGTTGGATCAAGACTGGCGTCATTGACAACATCATACCTGGTTTGGGAATCGTTCCAATAATATACGCCATAATAGCTTGGATCAATTGCAGGGTCCGTTTTTTCCAATTTGGTTGCACCGTTTACGGTTAAGAAGGAGTTGGTACCTTTGCTGATCAGTATCGCCGTGGTGAACGGATTGCCGATACAGTTCCAGCCAGAAGCGATGGTTACATTTGTCGATCCTGCCTTCAAGTTTCCTTTGAAATTTAAAATAGTAGCCCCTCCAGCCAATGGTGTTTCGGTACGCACCATGTACCCTTTCCCCGATAGAAAGTTAGAACCGTCTCCATCTGTTCCAACTGGGAAAAACCTGTTCCAAGCATTGCCACCTGTATCGTAATCCATCATACCCAACCTTCCGTTATCTGCGCCACCGTTAATCATTGGTATAACCAGGTTTCGGTTTAAAAACGTATTGATGTTTTCGGAGGCGGGGGCCGAAATAAGGTGCCATGCCGATGGGGTCATGTACCGTTCCGCAGTGCCCGATGCTGAAGTACTTCCCAAAATCATCAACGAAGCCGTGTTGGTGGAAGTGCTTGGGATTGTTAACCCGGTGATTCCTGCGCTGTTTGTCAATGTGCCGTTTACGGTAAGGCACGTGGCAGAAGTAAGCGCGAGCGAGGCACCTGACTTGATTTCGAGGTTGCCGAAAGTGGCCAGGTTATCGGCACTTTCGCTTTTAAGGGTAAAATTCCCACCCGAAATTACCCAGTAATCCTGGGCCCCGTCGGTTCTGGTAGTTATCCGTGCGCCATCGTTGCGGATGATCTGCCCCATGGAGGACAATGCCATCACCACAAATACAAGTATGTATATGGTTTGCTTCATTTTGTCTGTATTTAATTGATTAAATGATCATTAAATAAATTATTCGACCTTCGCCAAACCCTATTTTTTCATCATCAAATCCACCATTTTCTTCAACTCGTCGATTTGTTTCTGTTGCGCCTCATTTGCTTTTTGAAGTGCCACGATGGTGGCCTGTTGATCCTGTATGGCTTTTGCCAGCAATGGCGTTACTTTGCCATAATCGACACTCCACATCTCTTCTTCTTTAGCGGGTTTGCTAACGGCATTGGGGAAAATCTCGTACAGTTCCTGTGCAATAAAACCAGTTGTTGGCGTATGGACAGCATCGGCTTTATAGGTATAATCGCGCACCTGTATTTTCATCAGATCGTTGATGCCAAAGTGGGTGTTTACGATGTTGTTTTTCAGGCGGCGATCGGAAGTGGTATTGTAAGCAACAGTTGTTGCAGCATTTTGGCTGATAGAGCCAATCACAGTACCATCTAGTCTTTCAAAACCCAGTAAAATAGCACCAGTAGCAGAATTTGTGCCAGCCTGTATAAGAAGTCCATGACTAGAATTTGTACCGTTCAAATTTTGGATTGCTGCAATGTAATTTCCAGAATTAAGAACAACATGTAATTGGTAATTAGGTGTAAGTGTTCCAAAACCAACATTGCCTGCATTCGTAACCAGTGCGTAATTGCCTGCTGTTCCACCGGATGCGTAAAAAAACCCACCAATATTGGTGCCAGAGGTTGCAACATTTGATATTCCGACAACTCCGGTATTTTGATGTGTACTGTTGCTGGCAAAGCCATAAACAGCATAATTGTCAGCCGCCGATGCTCCATTAGCTCCGCCATATACACCGAATTTACTATTTATGGTGGTGGTTGAAATATTTGTAAAATAGCCACCATAATTAACACCAGTAGTTCCCGATACTCCGCCAAAGACGCCATAGTTACGTGAAGTACCATTTGCAACATTGCTATATACACCATAATTGTCGGTCGCTATGCCTGTACTTGCTGCTTCTACACCAACATTATTCGATCCCGTTCCAGTAGCCACACCCCTCAAGGCAGTACTAAAGGCAGATGCACCACTAACGTTTGCACTCACCCCGTAACCAGAGCCAGATATAACACCGGTTTTATTTATAAGCAGTGAAGATGATGAAGCCGCAGTGCTGGCATCGGCAATGTTTAGCATTTTTGCTGATCCTGTACCGCCACTAATGTCTATATATCCTGTACCACTGGGTGTTAGCGTTAAGTTCTGGTTTGATCCGCCGGCCGCAAAGGCAATTGCACCGGTACCTGTGATTGAACCGGTTGCAGTGCCGGTGCCGCCATTTGCAACTGCTACAGTGCCTGTAACGTTAGCGGCATTACCGGAAATACTGCCTGAAATATCTGAACCAGGGATGGTTGAAGAAGCCGTAAATGCCGATGACCCGTTTCCTTTTACATATCCTGTGAGTGTGGTTGCACCTGTTCCGCCGTTACCAACTGCAATGGCAGTACCCGACCAGTTTGCATTGTTAATGGAACTTAGTGTTGCCAATGAGCCTAAACCCAAATTACTACGTGCACCTGCGGCAGTAGCCGAACCTGTCCCACCATTTTCGACAGGAATGGTTCCAGAACCAATTCTTGTCCATGCAGCACCACTCCAGTAATAATATCCTGGTGTAACATCAGTGGCTGTTGCTGTGTTGTAAATCAACAGACTTTCGACTGGCCCGCCTATTGTCGTAATATCGTTGGAACTGGTCAACGCAACCCGTGGAATTAATAAGCCTTTTGAAGTCGAGCTAACATCGAGCATTGCGCTGCTGTTGGGCGGGTTACCGGTCGAGTTGATGCCCACGCTTTGGGCTTGTGCTGCAGTGGTGGTCATCAAAACCATTGCCCATACAAAGAATAATTTAATTCCCATTTTCATGTGATTGTTTGTTTTAAAGTTGCTAATAAAAATATTTCAGGAATTTTTATCAAAAATTAAGGCAACAATCTGTATTGCAAAATGTTTATTTGCTTTTGAAAATTTAATTAAATCATAATTCAGGGATCAAAACATACCCGGTCACTAAGTTAAACCCGAATATTTAAATAATGATTGAGATAAAATTTTGCTAAAAAATCCAGAAACTCTATCAGCTTGTAATTAATTGAATTACAGATCGATATATCAATAAGGTTGGGCTATCTCTCCGATTTCAAGCTATTTAAAGCAGAACGCCCCCGGTATGATCCCGGTTTTGAAACTGTCAATTTTGGCACCAAGTGGGGAATAGCGGTAAACGACCCCACGTTGCAGATAATCGATGGCATCGCTGAGATAAACTTCCGAGGTTTTTGGATCGATGGCAAGACTGTAATATAGATGGTTTCCTACATTCAGAAAGGGTTGATCGCCAATCGTGTTCTGATTGATACCCAATTTCCAGATTCCATTGTTGATGAAAAGCAAGGTGTCACGTGTTCCATTGATTGCCAAACGTGAAGGTTTTGCATCAGCGGTAAGCAGATAACTTTTTAAAATTGTAAGTGTTGAAGGATCGATGCATTGCAACATGGGAGTTCGGGAGAAGGTTCCGGTTTTTGCCCAGCCACCATCGCAAAGTGTCCAGATCTTGTTCTCCTTATCCAATACCAATCCACCAGGCTGTTTTCCGGTTTTTATCTCACCAACGACAAGGTCCGAACGTGTGTCGATCACCAGAACCGTATTATCGAACGACCAGCAGCTTACAAACAGAAAGTCGTTCCATTGTACCATCTGCTCGGTCGAAGCATGACCCAGTGTTGGAACATTTCCTGTAATCTGGAATGTTTTTGGATTGACAATTGTAACCTGACCTGCATAAAGATCTGTGATATAAGCTTTTTCATCGTTTACAAAATGAACATATCTGGGAGAGGTCAAACCGGTTATTTTGCCAACATACTTTCCTGTGGCTGTATTGATGACATAGACTTTTCCGGAATTGTTGATGACGATATATCCCAAGCCATTACGGACAACCATCGATTGTGCCACATCGCCGAGCGGAAGGCTGTTGATGCTCGTGAAAAGGTCGTTTTGCACCTTCCGGGTTGCAGGATCGTAAAACGACAGGGAGGCGTTCCCATACATGAAATTCCCTTCATTGACAATAAACAGTCCGTTTGGAAGCAACGCACCCGTCTGGTGACGGTTGATCCACTCGTCATCCTTCATACATCCGCTGATCATCAGAAGAAAAACAACAAAACAAACAAAGGTTGGGCGTTTTATTTTCATCTTAGAAATCGTAACGGATTAACAATGAGTAATTGCGTCTAGGCATAGGATGTTGAAGGACTGTTCGGTACTCTTCGTTGAAAAGATTGAATACCTTCAGCTCGACACCCAATTTGCGTTTGTCGAGTTTAATTTCCTTCCCCACAAAAAGATTGTTCATCAGGTAGGGATAGAGTACATCCAATGGGGATGTCTTGTCGTTGCTTGTCGTGGTGAACCGTTCACTGTACCAAGTCCATAACCACGTAAGGTGGTATCCCGAACGGGAAATTCCAGCCACGACATTTGCCGAATGTACCGGGATATAGGGCAACTGTTTGCCAATCGACTCATCGGCCCAGTTGCGCGGATCGTCGCGGTTAATGGACCGGGTATAGGCATAATTTCCATTGATGTGATAATCAATGTGGTGAAAAGTCCCATTGATGCTGGCATTGACCTCAAAACCAGACGAATTGACTCGCTTCATATTGTAGGGTTCCCAATAACCCTGCGGGGTCGGTAGCCAGATGATCCAGTTGTTGATTCGGGAAGAATAACTGTTTATAGTCGCCTGAAAATTTGTTTTTCCAATTGTTCCGGCGTACCCTGTCCCAAAATCGGCCATCAACCCCTCCTCAGGTTTTAAATCGGGGTTGCCACCCGGAATATAATAAAGGTCGTTGAGCGTTGGCTGGTTGTAATTTCTGGCGAGGTTTCCCTTTACAAAATAACCCTTGTTATCGAAAGGGTGGTATTCAATTCCGGCAGATGGGATAACCGGGGTAACACTTCCTCCAATCAAATCTTCCCTTGCCTGAAGGTTTGCGGTTACTTTTTCGCCAAACGATTTGCTGATCTGAATGTAAGCCGACTGTTCCTGTCGGTGCCGGTCATATCCATTTTGTTCCCCATTTTGCGAAGAATTGATAGAGTTGACCTTACTAAATTCCGAATTATAACTGGCAATGATGGATAAATCACTGGATAATTGAATGTTGTAATTAAGCTTAAATAACCAGGTGGATGATTCCGAACGGGAATTGATCACAAGCTGATCAACATCGCCTGAAACCTTTGTTGTAAGACGGTAGATCAGGTGCTGGTCATTGGCTCCGGCAACAACGTTCAGGACTGTTTTTTTTCCATAGTGCCGCCATTCCGCAACCGGACGGTGCGAATCTTCCAATTGCCTGTTAATGTTGGCGTTGTTGTCGGTCTCGTTTGAAAGCAACCTTGGCAAACTGCGCCCATCGTGCTGGTACCAATACCTGATAATCAGGATATTCTTCTCATTCGGACGAAAATAGAATTCGTGAAGCAGGCCATAATTTTCATATGCCGAATTTTGGTTGTGTTGGGTAGGGTAGAGGTAGTTGCCCGAAACAGGATCAATATTTGCAATAAATTTATTCACAAATAGATAGTCGTTAACAGAATAATTATAGAAAGCCCTCGTCTGTGACTGGATTTTTTTGTTCCCAACGTTGATTTGCAAAAACTCATCCCTTGTGCCATAACTTCCAAAACCGGTAAGTGCCCTTCCCGAAAATTTATTCCCCCAATCGGTTGCATTGTCCAACTTCACCAAACCTCCAAGGGCACCACTTTTCGTTGCTATCGAACCCGCCCCATGCAACAGGCTGACATTGTCGGTAAAATAAACGGGTATTGTCGAAAAATCGACCATTCCCAACATTGGGGAGTTTAGGCTGATCCCATTCCATGTGACCTGGGTATGTGATGGGGCCGTCCCGCGGAAAGAGGCAGTCGCCATCGCCCCACGGCCATATTCCTTGATGAAGATTGGGGTATTTTGCGAAATAAGATCCGACAGATTGGAATTCACAGCATTCATCATCGCAATTGAATCTATCCTTGTTGTGGTTTTTCCGGCTTCTTCCTTGATGACCTTTTTGGCGAATACTTCAATGGTTTTAATTTTCAGGGTGTCGGAAAGGTGTTGGGAATGGCTCTTTTGAGGTAAAAATAGAAATAATAGAAATAATGGAAATAATTGGAAATATTGAAATATTGGATTTGTATGGGAAAGTTTGTGTTGCATTTAATTTATTGATATGCAATACTTTAATTAGGAGTGTATTCAATTAATGACAAATCGGCGGCACCGCTGATTTCGGTCGAAACCTCATTGAGCCAACCTGCGACCTGGAAAACACCGCTCTGAACTTTTATAAAAGAGATATTTGCAAGATTGGCCGGATTGCCAGCCTTGTCAACAGCATTTGAAATATCGAAAAGATTGGCTTTCAACGAAAGGTTGTAATCGAGGTTGTTGTAGCACTCTGCATAACCGGTGGTAAAAAGCCCAGGTCGGATAGCCCAATTTTCAACGTCAGCCTGGGTTGAAGTATTTTTGTAGGCGTCGGGCAATTTCACACCCGAAAAAACGACTTCGTTTTTGGTTCCGTAACCGCCCCACCACCATGAAGATGAATCATAAACAGGAACCAATTCCCCATTTTTTCCATAGTTGTCTTTCCAGGTCACATTCCCCTTACCAACTGGTTTGGTATAGGTTACCTTGTAATCATGGATGGTTTCGGGATGATTGTACTCGCTTCCCTTGATTTCCAACCAGTCGCCATCGTTGGGAATCCCATCGCCATTTGTATCGCCCATCACAAAAACAACTCCAGGTTCGGAACCAGCGCCAGGTTGCGCAAATATTGCAAAATCAACGCCTTTACCATTATTTACAGGATGGTCGAAACCTGCGATGATGGTTCCGCCCCAACCGCCCAGGGAGGTGAACAGCTTAGATCCTGTCCAGGGCTGCCCAATAAAATCAGTCCCTTTGCAATCGGAAGGGATAAGGGAAGCATGTTGCCCGGGTCCATATTGGTATTCGAAAACCGTTGTGATGTAAGGGGATTTTGTCGAAAAAGCATTGATTTGAATTGTCTTGGTGTCGCTTCCTATTTCGTTCGACACTTTAAGCTGTAGATTGTAGCTGCCAACCCTTGTGGGAATAAAAGTAAACAGTTTGTCGGACGAAACGGTTTCGCCGTTTACTGTCCAGACGAAAGTCAATTTATCGCCGTTCGCGACAGTTGGATTGAGCGGCAACGACTTTCCCAATTCGATTTTAAAACCTTCGGCTGGGACATCCAGATTGATGACCGGACCTGAAAGTTGATCGGTTTTTCCGCAGGATGAGAAGAGTGCCAACCCGCACAGCATGAAAGCAATTGTTTGATTTCTAATTCTTAACATACTTAAAATCAATTGAATCGTTAAACAATAATTGATTTTAAGCTCATCGGAAGTTTACAGAATGGAGACCGGCCATCTGAGCGCTTTTATCCCGAAAGCTTAAACCGTGAATGGCTGGTCTTCTGACTTATCCCGATTTCCGGTCACCTTCCCATCCTTTTTTGGAAAGAACAGTGGTTATTGACCGAAAATATAGTATTCCGCAAAAACGGAATCGGGTTTTACAGCAGCGGGTACTGTCCCGGATTTTCACCGGATTCCCAAATTAAGCCCAATGGGCACCAATTCGGTACAAAAGTAAGTAATTTGTTTTTCTCCCCAATCAGATTAAGTGTGTTTTTCAAAGAGTTTTGAAAAATCGTAATTTAGGGTGAGTTGCAGGTATTTTTTGTACGATTTCAGTCCCAATTTGAAATTTGTGTCGCTCATACATCCGATCGAAAAAGTCGTACGCTCATTCTTTTTAAAACCAAATCCCGAATAAAAGCGGTTTTTGTCCAGGAACGCCCTATCGCCATATTGGGGGATCCACAATTCATCATAGATTGAAAAGAAAAAACATCCGGTTACCATCTGAGCTTTATTGATCGGCAAAGTGGAGGCTAACCTCCACCTCAGACGGTTTTTGTAGTCATCAGGGATAAAACGTTGTTCGATCCTCACCCTGTGTTCGAAACTAAGCCGCCCTAGAGCTTGTTTGTAACTCATTTCAAGCCAGGTCCTAAATTCTTTCTTTACGGCTGGTGTCTGAAAAAATTCATTCGGCTGATAGGTATCATAAATACCTGTTCCAAATAACCCAATTAGTTTTTTTGAAAATGCGTATGAAAAACCAGTTTTGACCTCAAAATATTCATATTTCATATTGTATTTTGAGCTGCAGGTCTGCCCCTCCCCAAACAACGAAAACCGGGGCGATATTTTTCCTTTGACAATTAAGGTGTTCCAATTGCCCAAACTGTTGTCAGATTGGGCATCTGCCGAATTGCAAATATTTAATAAACAAACAGTTGTCAAAATGAAAAAGATTTTTTTCACGGTAGAGTCATTTCTTGTTTTAAGGCTGCAAACATAACATTTTAATTCATACTTTTAGTTGGATCGAAACTCAAAAAATCATGCTAATTAAAGCATTGATATACAATTAATTAAATATAGAATGAAAAAATTGGGAAGTCTGGCTCCAAACGTTGTCTGGGGTTATTTTGAACTGATTTGTCAGGTACCCCGTCCCTCGAAGCAGGAAGGCCAGATCATTGCATTTTTATTAAATTTTGCCTCGCAGAACCATCTTGAGGCCATCCAGGATCAGGCTGGTAATGTATTGATTACCAAACCTGCCCATAAGGGATTTGAAAACAAACGCACCCTGGTGCTTCAATCACATTTGGATATGGTGTGCGAAAAGAACAATGAAACAATCCATAATTTCAACACCGATCCGATAAAACCATATATAGATGGTGAATGGGTGACTGCAGAAGGGACAACATTGGGGGCTGATTGCGGGATAGGAATTGCCGTACAAATGGCGATACTTGCCTCAAATGACATTGAACATGGACCCTTGGAGTGCTTGTTTACAGTGGATGAAGAAACCGGTTTGACAGGTGCAAAAGCGTTGGAACCTGGATTCTTTAGCGGAAAAGCATTGATCAACCTTGATTCGGAAGATGAAGGCGAATTGTTTATCGGCTGTGCTGGTGGAATCGATACTGTAGCCTCCATCGGTTTTGAACCCAAAGCACCGCCTGTTGGAATGTTCCCAATTCGTATTGGTGTGCAGGGCTTATTGGGAGGCCATTCTGGTGACGATATCAACAAGAACCGTGGAAATGCGATTAAAATACTCAACCGCTTCCTATGGCAACTGAAGTCCAAAACGAATTTCTACCTTGCCGGTTTCGATGGTGGAAATTTGCGGAATGCAATTCCAAGGGAAGCCTGGGCCGAGATCCTGGTTCCTGGATCACAGAAGGAGAGGATAACTGTTTTGTTCAATATCTTCAGGTCCGAGATCGAAAATGAGTTGTCGATAAACGAACCCAATCTCCGTATGACCCTTGGTTCATCGGATATGCCATCAATTGTGATTGATCCCCAAAGTCAAAAAAACCTTCTGAACAGTTTATATGCTGCGCCACATGGGATTTTAGCGATGAGCACACGGATGCCAGGCCTTGTTGAAACTTCAACTAATCTGGCTTCCGTAAAGTTTAAACCTGAAAACCGGATTGAAATTACGACAAGTCAGCGAAGTGACCTTGAAAGCGGCAAGATGGATGCTGCATATATGGTAGAATCTGTATTTCAATTGATTAATGCAGATATCACACATGGAGAAGGATATCCTGGCTGGACTCCAAACCCATCTTCCGAATTGCTTGACATCACACGACAGGCCTATTTACAGCTTTTTGAAGTCGATCCAATTGTACGGTCAATTCATGCAGGTCTTGAATGTGGCCTGTTCCTGGAGAAATTCCCCGGGCTCGATATGATCTCTTTTGGCCCAACCATGAAAGGTGTCCATTCACCTGACGAGAAAATCAACATTGCCACAGTTGACAAGTTTTGGAAACTTTTGCTTGAAGTTCTGAAAGTTTATTAAGTAATGAAAACAATTTAATTTCCTATTTCAAAACCCCCGACCCCTAAAGGGGAGTATTGAATTTCAAGCAGGTACAGAATGTCCCCTCTTAGGGGATTTAGGGGTGTTAGACGACAGTATTTAATTCTTATTACTTAAGTGTGTAAATTATTCATAAACAGATCTAAATTATTTTGAAAATCTATTCTGAATTCGTAAATTTAGTCTCACTAAAAATTCACGATCATGAAAAATAAATTAATCACCATTGCAATCCTGGAGAACCTCACAGAGGCTAATAGGATGAAAACATTACTTGATGCAGCAGGTATTAGTTGCTACCTTCCCGAACATGAATTGAATGTTGAGAACGCTTCCAGTTACACAGGACAAGTTGAATTACAGGTTTGTGAAAATGATGCTGGTTCAGCTTTGGAATTGATCGGGAAAGTGGGTAGTGATGATGAAAAGAATTCGGGATCGTTGGAAACAATTGATCCATTGATCAATAAAATCGTCGTACCAATCGATTTCTCGCCCTCTTCCCTAAACGCAGCAATCTATGCATCACACGTCGCCAAACAGAAGGGTGCGGATATTACCCTGGTTCATGCCTATTTCAACCCGGTTACCAATCCGGTATCCTACGACCATTTTTATGCTTTCCCGGCGAATGTGGGAGAAACACTCACTGAAATTATAGCTGCTGCAGGTGATATGATGCGTGAATTTATGGCGAAATTGAATGGTTATCTTACTGATCAACAGTTGTTGTCGGTTAATATCAGGACTGAGATTGTAGGTGGCATCGCAGAGGAGGCGATCCTTGATTTTGCGTTGGAAGGTGATTTCGACCTGATGATTTTGGGTGTTATCCACCGGACAGCAAATGAAAGCTATTTTGGTTCTTTTATGACAGAGATCATCAAGCAGTCATCCATCCCGGTCTTGGCAATCCCATCCGATGCAACCTACAAAGATTCGATGTTTAAAAAGTTGATGTATGCCACGAATTTCGAAAAATCGGATGGAACTGCAATACGCAGATTAATAGGGATATCTCTGCCACTGGAGTCACATATTTACATTGTCCACATTGACGACACTAAAGATAATCCATTCATAAATTACGACTTGGCCCATTTTAAGGAAAAATACATCGGATCGGGCGACCAGGTAAAAATGGACTTTGACCTGATTGTGAATAAAAACCTTGCCAAGGGAATCGAAGACTATATTGCTGAAAAAGAAATAGATATCCTTGCCGTCACGTCGCACAAGCGCAACCTGCTTACGGCGCTTTTCCTGCCAAGCCTCACAAAGGAGTTGTTGTTTAAACTGAAGATCCCCATGTTGATATTCCATGCGTAAAATTATTTGCTTTTAATATTTTTATGTTAGTTCATAATTTCGTTAATTTGTCATCAATATTGGGGCCAAATGCGGATCCTGAGGTTTCTTTTGAAGATTTATTACGATTTTACGATGATAAAGCATAAACTTTCGAAGGGGGTTGTTTTCATTCTATTAATACTTGTTTTTGGTTCATGTACATCCTTAAGGAAGATTGGGATTGAAGTCTCTTTTTTACCCGAGTATCCGATTTCGGATGATATTCAGTCGGTAGTGATACTTAACCGCAGTATGGGCCCGCAATTTTCAAATCAGAATGCCGACTCTTTGGAAAAATATTTCGTAAATAAGCATTTGGATCTGGATTCCGTCTTTCAGGACAGTATAGCTGCAGATACTGTGATTAAAGTAACAGCAAAGGCCATGTTTGGATCGTCAAGGTTTGATGTGGTCATTCCAAAAGAGCGGAACCTTTACCGTTACAATTACAGTGACCTCGACAATCCTTTGGACAATGGGTTTATCAATCAGGTATGCACCGATTATAAAGTTGACGCCGTATTTGTCCTTGAAGATTTTTTTGAACATCTTAGGACAATCTACACAATGACTCCAGGTACCATTCAGGAGATGTATAACGCATCCACAGATTTGGCTTCTGTAAGTGATTGGCGTTTCTACAGGAAGGATCCCATTAAAAAAGTGATCCGGTTTCAGGTTGCTGACACAATCAATTGGAAAGGCTACAATTACACACTTGAAGCTTTATATGCGTCGATGCCAGGAATTAAGGATGCCCTTGTGAATGGAGCGGTTTCTAGTGCAGAGAAAATGGCAGGTTATATTTGCCCCAAATGGATAAACCAGACCCGATATTATTACCTAACTGGAAATAAGGAGATTGATGCTGCCGTTCCATTAATATTGGAAAACAAGTGGAAGGAAGCTGGTGAAATCTGGCAAAAATATTCGGGGACAAGTTCAAAGGCCATCAGGAGCAAAGTTGAATACAACCTTGCCCTTGCTGCGGAGATGAACAATGATTTTGACCTTGCGATCGAATGGGGGATAAAATCGTTTAAAACCAGATATTCAAAACCTGCCGAAGTCTATCTGAAATCCCTTGATCAGAGAAAAAAACAACAAGCTAAAGAAGCACTTAAAGAAAAATACTGACTAAATGGTTAAACCCGGATGAAAATAGCCATCAAAACTGGTATTGGTTCAAGGGCAACTTTCCCCAATATTAACTTTTTTAGTCTTGCAACCCTGTTTTTTTTCATTTCCTGTACTTCTTTGAGGCCGGTCAATATCGAAGTTTCAAAAAATGCGAAATATCCCTTACCTGATCGGATACAGGGAATTGCGATCATCAACCGTTCAATGACCCCAATTTTTACAAATTCGAAAGCTGATTCACTTGAAAACATGTTTTACTACCAACAGTGGGTTCTCGATTCAATTTTTCATGATAAGCAGTCTTCCGATAAAACAATTGAATCTGCAGCCACTGCTTTGTTTGGGTCTGAAAGGTATGATGTCGTAATCCCACTTGACCGGAATATTGTGAGAACTGACACTCAATCGATTGACTTACCACTCGATAGAGAAACCTTCGAAAATTATTGTGTTGATTTTAAAGTAGATGCAATTTTAGTCCTTGAAAATTTCAATGAACATCTTACAGCTTCGTTTTCCCGGATACCGCAAACTGATTTGCCAAATATAAAGAAGAGAAAAATGAAGGTTGTTTGTAATTCTGTCTGGAACCTTTACTTACCGGATAAGGACCTTAAAATTAAAACCTTCAACGTATCCGATAGCCTTGAATGGAAAGCAGAGAGTATCTATATGCCGGATGTCAGATACAATTTACCTAATCTGAAGAAATCCCTTGTTTTAGCAGCGGAAGCTTGCGGTAACAAGATGTCTGCAACCATAAGCCCTGAATGGATTCAAAAACCAAGGCACTATTTTGCTACTGGCAAGTCTCAGATAGATAAGGCAATACCCTTAATTCAAAATAATAATTGGGATGAGGCTGCAAAAATATGGAGCCATTATACCAATTCAACTTCAAAAACGGTAAGGGGCAAGATCGAATTCAATATGGCACTTGTGTGCGAAATGTTCGGAAAAATAGACCTTGCAACCGAATGGTGCATGAAATCGTATCAGACCAAATATTTGAAAGTGAAGGAAGATTATCTGAATATTCTTGAACAACGAAAAAAGGATATTGATTCTGAAAAAGGCAAATCCATATTTTGATAATTTCTGTTACCTTTGACTTTGTTTTGGCATCTAGTTTTAAGCTAAAAATACCAAATATTGTTCTCATGAGAATAATTAACAGAATTTTGTGGATACTTCTAATGTGCTGGATATTAACATCCTGCATAACCATTCAAAGTGTTCCGATCGATTTGCTTGAACCCGGTAAAGTACCAATACCTCCATCGGTCAGGAAGGTAGCGATCATCGCACGTAATTTTAAATTTTCGGTCGATACATTGGGGGATTATTTCAAACAAGATTTCCTTTTGCGAAAAGGATCAAAAAAGGATAATGAATTGATCGACAGCTTATCAGTGACCAAAAGTCTTGAAGGCATCCGGAAATCGTTATTGGAATCCGGACGTTTTGATGAGGTTTTTGTTTACCCCTTTGACGCTATAAAATCGCATGTGGCGGAAAAAGAGTTGCCACTGACCCATGAATTTATCGGATCGGTTTGCCGTGAAAGCCAGACTGATGCGGTCATCTCACTCGAAATGCTGAGTTTCTTTTACAGTTGTCACAAAGGTACCTCAGGACAGGATATCCAGCCGGGTGCAAATGTCAAGGTAACAGCAATCTGGGCAGTTTATACCCCTCAAAGTGATGGCCCGATTGACCGATATACCCATCCCGAGACAATGAGGTGGAAAGAAGGAAAATTGGAAAGTGATGGCCGCTATTATAAGCTTCCCGAACGGAAAGAAGCGATTTCGATCGCTTGTAATGAGGCAGCAAAAAATTATTCAAAAAGGATTGTCCCGCATTGGATCGAGTCGAGTAGGGTGATCATTGGGTCAAATGATCCTGAACTGGACAAGGCGGTTTCGTATGGCCAAAACAACAAATGGGAGGCAGCTGGTTCTATATGGCTAAAGTTTTCGAAAAGTCCGAATACCCGGATTGCAGGGATTTCTTCCCTTAATTATGCAGTGGCTCAGGAGATGCTGGGTGATCTTGAACTTGCATTGGAATGGTCGGACAAATCGGTAAAGTTGCTTCAGGGTGGTGAAGCGGGTAAAATCGCTCGTGAATATGCTGCAGTTTTGTACCAACGGAAGCTGAAAGCCAGCAGTTTAAATGAAGTCCTGAAAGTCCGGCAAAAGTGATATAACTAAGTAGTATTCTATAAATCAATTATTTGAATGGAGTTATTTGTTTATTGTTTTATCCTCTCTATCTTGATTCTGAATTTTGGTGTCGAACGTTGGCTCGACTATCTGAACACAACCAATTGGTCGTTGGGATTGCCACCTGAACTTCTGGGAATTTATGATGAAGAAAAATACAAGAAATCAATTGCTTACGAAAAATCCACCTATCAATTTGGTGTATTGTCCGAATCATTGAGCTTTATAACAATAGTCGTAATTTTCATTGCCGGTGGTTTTGGCTGGCTCGACACTCTGGTGAGGACATGGGTCTCCAACCCAATCCATGTGGCATTGATTTTCTTTGGAATCCTGGGACTCATTGCCGAAGTGTTTTCGCTGCCGTTTAGCTGGTACGGAATTTTTGTTATTGAGGAACGCTTCGGATTCAATAAATCCACACAAAAGATTTTCTTCCTTGACCAGCTGAAAAGCCTGGTCGTTTCTGTAATCATTGGTGGATTGATACTTTATCTTGTTATTTGGATCTACCTGATCGCGGGAAGTTTGTTCTGGCTCTATACCCTGATCGTAATAGGGTCCTTTTCACTTTTTATGGCGATGTTCTACTCAAGTATCATCGTCCCACTTTTTAATAAACAAACCCCATTGGAAGATGGGGAGCTGAAAACAGCCATCAGTACATTTTGCTCGCAGGCTGGTTTTGTACTGGACAATATCTTTGTGATCGATGGATCAAAGAGGTCAACCAAGGCGAATGCCTATTTTACCGGACTGGGAAGCAAAAAAAGGATTGTATTGTACGATACCCTTATCAGTGATTTGACCATTGAAGAGATTGTGGCTGTTTTGGCACACGAAACCGGCCACTACAAAAAGCACCATATTTGGTACGGGTTATTTTTTTCGATGGTCTCCATGGGTTTTATGCTTTATGTCTTTTCACTGGTGAGCAGCAATCCTGTATTTGCGAAGGTCCTTGGATCGGACATTCCCGGGTTTCACCTTGCTGTGATTTCATTTGGTATTTTGTATTCTCCCCTGTCAATGATTTTTGGACTGGGACTTAACCATCTTTCGAGACTGAACGAATACCAGGCAGACCGGTTTGCAGCGGAAAATTACAATGGGCAATTTCTTGGATCGGCATTAAAGAAATTGTCAGTTAGTAATTTAAGTAATTTGACACCTCATCCTGCCTACGTATTTTTCCATTATTCACATCCAACATTGATGCAACGACTAAGAAGACTATCCACAATAAATAAAAACAATGAAAATCATGAGATTTAAAATTTTAGTTCCAAAATTGGCTTTTGCTTGCATACTGTTGGGAAGCTTAAACCTTCAGGGGCAATCCATTGATGAAGCGTTAAAAACAATCAACCAGGCTTCCCTCAAAGCTCAGCTTGGTTTCCTTGCTTCCGACTGGATGGAAGGCCGCGATGCGGATAAAAAAGGTGCATTTATGGCAAGCGATTACATTGCCTCCATGTTTCAGGTATTCGGAATCGAACCCTATGGCGACATGGAATATGCTTTTCCTCTTTCAGGGCAAAGGGGGTATAGACCGGAGTCCAAACCATCCTATTTTCAGAAATTCAATATTATTAAATATCAACCATCAGATATACAATCATTTAGCCTCGTAAAGGAAATAAATGGTTCACGGGTGGCCCGCAATTTTGATTATGGGGTCGACTATGGCATAGCCGGAATAGAGTCGAACCTTGAGATAGAAGCTCCGGTCGTCTTCATTGGTTATGGGATTAAGTATGATTCTTTGAAATACGATGATTTCGCCAAAATGAACGTAAAAGGTAAGATCATTGCAAGGTTGGATGGCTATCCCGGATATCATGACACATCGTCGCCAGCATACAAAAAATTCAAGTTTAATAGTTTATATAGCCAAAAGGAGAAATGGGCACGTGAAGCAGGAGCTGTTGCGATTATCAATCTGTCGGCTAATCCATTAAAGGATTTTGGAAGGGTGACCAATTTACCATTCAGGTATGAAAGCGGTGATGTTGAGGCAGATGTAGCTCCCGAAAAATATTACGACACACATGCTATCCTGCAATCCGATTCATTACAAAAATCGTTGCCTTCAATCCGTATCTCTGCTAGGTTGCAGAAAGAATTGTTGTCGATCATCAATGTTGATCTTTATAATTTTGAAAATGATGCAAAAATCAACCTCAAACCTGCTTCAAAAGAGGTCCCAGGACTTAAGGTAAGTCTCAAAACAGCCATAAAAAGTGAAATGTTAAGCGTTAGGAACGTCATCGGAATAATAGAAGGTGAAAACAAGAACGAGTTTGTGGTAGTTGGGGCACATTACGACCATATCGGAAAATATGGCGGTTATATTTATAACGGTGCCGATGACAATGGTTCAGGAACTGTTGGCGTTCTTTCGATTGCCAGGGCGATAAAAGCCACCGGGAAAAAACCACAAAAAACGATCATTTTTGCGGCTTGGACTGCGGAGGAGAGGGGATTGCTCGGTTCTAACTATTTTGTAAATAATTTTGCAGGGATCAACAAGGTTGTTGTCAACCTTAATTTCGATATGATCGCCAGAAGTATTGCATCCGACACGGCCAGCAACAAATGTGGGTTCAGTTACACAAAAGCTTACGAAGGGTTTCAGGAAATGTCGCAAAAAAACATCAAGGATTATGGATTGAACCTTGTTGTCAAATATAATCCATCGGAACGACCAACTGGAGGAAGCGATTATGCCCCTTTTGCAGCAAAAAATATCCCTGTTATCGCTTTTATGGCCGCTATGCATCCCGATTATCACAAACCATCAGATGAAATTGAAAAAATCCAGTGGGGAAAGATGGAAAACATCATCAAACTGGGCTTCCTGAATGTTTACAATCTGGCCAATTCCGACCTGAAAACCCTGCGAAAGGAGTAAAAGACCTATTTTGTGTCGAAAGATTTCTATTTTTGCAAATCATTGATCAATTAAATAATAACAAATGAAATTATTAGAAGGAAAAACAGCTATTGTGACCGGTGCCGCCCGTGGTATCGGGAAAGCAATCGCCTTGAAATTTGCTGAAGAGGGATGCAATGTTGCCATTACCGACCTTTTTTACGATGAGGTCGCAATGGCCACCGAAGCGGAACTTCAGGCATTGGGCGTTAAAGCCAAAGCTTATGCTTCGAACGCAGCCAAATTCGATGATACGCAAAATGTTGTAAATCAGATAATTACTGATTTCGGAAAAATTGATATTTTGATCAACAATGCCGGTATCACAAAAGATACCTTGTTGATGCGTATGACCGAGGAACAGTGGGACGCTGTGATCAACGTAAACCTGAAATCGGTATTCAATTTTACCAAGGCCGTACAGGGTGGTATGCTTAAACAGAGAAGTGGTGCCATTGTGAACATGAGCTCAGTTGTTGGGGTCAGCGGTAATGGTGGCCAATCGAACTATTCTGCATCAAAAGCAGGAATTATCGGTTTCACCAAATCAATCGCCAAGGAACTTGGTTCACGTGGGATTCGTTCCAACGCCATCGCCCCAGGTTTTATCATCACCGAAATGACTGCCAAAATACCTGAAGACGCACGCAAACAATGGGAGGCTGCAATCCCCATGAAACGTGGTGGCCTACCTGAAGAAGTGGCCAAAGTTGCACTTTTCCTCGCTTCCGACCTTTCATCCTATGTTTCGGGCCAGGTCATCAACGTATGTGGAGCCATGAATTGTTAATACATTAATATTTAAATACATGTAAAAAGAGCTGATTCATCTGCTCTTTTTATTTTTATTTGTCCAAATGCAATATGTTTTTTTTCATAAAAGAATCTGCCCGGAACAATGGAAGAAAATAAATTATATAAATCGCTGATTATCTGTGTAGTTTTATTTATTTCACTTTTATTGGGTACAATCTTGCCAAAGTTTAATGTCGATGGGTTTGAACTTAAAAATATTGACCTTTTTGCAGACCTGCGTGTAAAAAACCGTACCGATTTACCATCCAATACTTTAAACTCAAATCGTCAGCGGGTATTTGATTTGACCTATCTTCCATATATTAAGTCATACACACATTATCTTGCAGCTTCCGATGGGATTTCCAGGTTAAAGGAACTTCCCAATTTTTCCATAAATAGTGCCGTCCGTAACAACCAGTTGATATACCGGTTAAAAACGGAGCGTTCCCGAAATTACAAACCAATCAACGAACTGGTGGCAGGATCTTCATTGTTAGAAGACTATTCACCTGAAGGTACGACATTTGACCGTTTTTTTAAGGTATTGAATACTTTGAAACAAGGAACCGGAAAAGGCCGGATTGCAATGTTTGGCGATTCTTTCATTGAAGGGGATATTTTTTGTGCCGATGTCAGGAATACCTTACAGGATGTTTTTGGTGGCAACGGCGTTGGATTTGTTCCGATTACTTCCGAAGTAGCGCAATTCAGGTTCACAATTGGCCACGAATACACTGGTTTTCAATCCTATTCAGTTGTCAAAAAAGTGGATCAGTACGAACCTTACGGAGCAGGTGGTTTTTGCTTTACCGCTGGCAACAATAACAATGTTACCTATTTTGTCAATACCAATTACAAACATCTTAACCTGTTTCGGAACGCACGGCTTTTTTATAGTTCACCTGAAAATACAAGCATTAAGTATAGCCTAAACAAATCCGGAGGAAATGTCGTGAATATCTCGGCTTCCGACCGGCTGCAGCAGAGCGTTTTAAAAAATATCAATGCCACCACGATCAGTTTTAATTTTCCGGTTTCGGACACCCTGAAACTATATGGCGTAAGCTTCGAGGATTCAACGGGGATTTATGTCGATAATTTTGGTTTGCGTGGAAACTCAGGACTCGGATTAAACCAGATTTCTGAAAAGATGAACCGGGAATTCAATCAACTACAAGACTATCAGTTGATTATTCTTCAATATGGCCTGAATGTCGTAGCTCCCGATTCCAAAGACCTCAACTGGTACATTAACCCGATGATCAATGTAGTGCAACGATTAAAACGTTCCTTTCCCGATGCTGCAATTCTTTTGATGGGTGTTTCGGACAGGAGTGCCAAAATCGATGGCGATTACCGGACTATGGAAAGCATTCCTATCATGATCGCTGCCCAACGAGAAATTGCACGGCGGTCACAGGTTGCATTCTTTAATCTTTTTGAAGCGATGGGCGGGGAAAACAGTATGGTTTCCTATGTTGAAAGTGACCCCCCTTTGGCCAACAAAGACTACACGCACCTTACCTTCCAGGGTGGGCGAAAAGTTGCTGGCATATTTGTAAAAACGTTACTTAATGAATTCCAAAAATACAATGATCAGGTCAAAAATCGGGCTCCTGCTGACAGCCTTAGTTTTATCGGTTCAAATCAGTAGTGCGCAGTTGCTTGCAATTCCGGAAACAGCAAAGAGCTATCCTTTTGTGAATAAGGAACTGAATGTATTTTCCAACAATGCACAACTTTCGGCATTCATGGAAAAACTATACCTGCAAAAGAAATCTGGGAACCAGAACATTAACATTCTCCACATTGGTGACTCCCATTTACAAGCCGATATGGCGACAAGTATAATTCGAACCACCCTGCAAAAAGAGTTTGGAAACAGTGGCCGGGGATTGATTGTCCCATATCGGGTCGCAAAGACCAATGAACCATTGAATTACAGGACTACTTCAAAATTTTTGTGGAAAAGTAAGAGGTGTGTGTTTCCAAATCAACCTTTGCCCATTGGGATTGGTGGCGTTACGATCAATTCAAACGATTCCTGTGCAAACTTTACCATCCTGACAAAAAACGATACCATGCTGAATTATGGTTTTAACAAGGTGACCCTTTTTTATCAGAAGGATTCAACCAGCTACAGCTTTGCATTGATCGATAGTTTGGGAAACCGACTTGGAACAATTACCAAGGATTCAATTAACAATCAACCATTTACCTCTTCTGCTTCCTTGCCATTTATTGTCAATAAATTGACTGTCCAGTTGTTGAAGCAGCAGGAGCAACACGATCATGCAACGATTTATGGTGTCCTGCTTGAAAACGGGAATCCTGGAATTGAATATCATACAATCGGCGTGAATGGTGCCCAATATTTGCACTATTCAGAAGCACAATATTTTAGCGAACAAACCAAAGCTCTTAAACCCGATGTCATCATTATCTCCTTGGGGACAAATGAGGCTTTCGCATTGAATTTCAAACAAGAGCAGTTCTATACAGACATGCAATTGCTGTACGTCAAATTGAAACAGGAAAATCCAGAGGCAGCTTTTCTGTTTACGACCCCTGCCTGTTCCTATCGCAGGAAGAAACCTAATCCAAGGTTGCCATTGGCAGCCAAGACAATTATTCAATTTACAAAGGATAATAACTTGTCATGCTGGGATTTACAAGGTGCTACCGGTGGTGACAATTCGGCAATCAACTGGAAGAAAAACCATTTACTACGTCCCGATGGGGTGCATTACAGCCGGGTAGCCTATGAACTTCAGGGAACACTTTTTTGTCAGGCATTTTTCAATTCGTACAACACTTATGTCGCCAATCGACCTCAATAATATCGGATACCAGCTTTCCTATCATCCCAAAGAACCGTTGCTTTTCAGTTCCGGTTTTTTCGTATTTCTCTTTACCGGATTTATGTTGGTCTATTTCCTGGTTTACAAAAACCACCGGGCCAAAACGACCTTTGTCACGCTTTTTTCACTTTATTTTTATTACAAATCAAGTGGGTTTTACTTTCTGTTGCTTATCCTGTCAACGGTTGTCGATTATTTGCTGGCCAATGCCATTTTTCAAGCCAATACCAAACAAAAGAAAGGTGCGATCCTTGTGCTTAGTCTTGCCCTTAACCTGGGTCTGCTCGCCTATTTTAAATATACAAACTTCTTTTATTCAATGATCTGCGATATTTCTGGTCAGGGTTTTACACCGCTCAAGATTTTTTTGCCTGTGGGTGTTTCCTTTTTTACGTTCCAGTCGTTGAGCTATACCATTGATATCTATCGTGGTTCGCTAAAACCTGTAAAAAGTATCCTCGATTATGCTTTCTTTGTCACTTTTTTTCCACAGTTGGTTGCGGGTCCCATTGTTAGGGCAGTCGATTTTATTCCACAGATTTTCAAGCCTTTAAAAGTTACTGATGAAATGATAGGGCGCGGTGTCTTTTTAGTTGCCAGTGGGTTGATCAAAAAGACCGTGATCGCCGATTTTATAAGTGCCAACTTTGTGGACCGGATTTTTGATCAGCCCACACTTTATACCGGTTTGGAAAATCTTGCAGGTATTTATGGATATGCACTTCAGATTTACTGCGATTTTTCGGGTTATTCCGATATGGCCATTGGGATCGCCCTTCTGATGGGTTTTCATTTTAACCTGAATTTCGATTCCCCTTATCAATCGGCCAGCATCACCGAGTTCTGGAGAAGGTGGCACATATCGCTCTCCACATGGCTAAAGGATTACCTCTATATCTCATTGGGAGGAAACCGAAAGGGAAAAATCAGGACATATATCAATCTGTTTATTACGATGTTATTGGGAGGCTTATGGCATGGTGCCGGATTCCGTTTTGTGCTATGGGGTGCCATGCACGGAATGGCACTTGCATTTCATAAATTGTACATTGGTCTGTTCCCTGCTTCAAAGGAACCAGAAAGTGTGACCAGACAGCGTTTAAAAAAAGGACTCGCCATATTCGTAACATTTCACTTTGTCTGTTTCTGCTGGATCTTTTTCAGGGCTTCCAACATGGAAATAGCCGTGCAGATGATTCGGCAAATTTTGCTCCATTTTAATCCACAGATTTTTTTCGAATTTGTTGCTGGATACAAGAACGTGATATTGATGATGTTATTCGGATATTTCCTTCATTTTATTCCCAAATCTGTCGAACTCAAAACTCAAAACGCGGTCACTGCCCTTCCTTTGTTAGGGAAAGTTGCCTTCCTTTTTATCGTCATCTTTGTGGTTGTTCAGTTTAAATCATCGGAAATTCAGCCTTTTATTTATTTTCAATTTTAAAGTTTATATATTTGGATTTAGTTTCAAAATTCTCACCAAATTTTAAAATTATGTCCAAAAATGTAATCCTTATCTTGACCTTTGTGATGGTCGTTGTGGGCATTTCATGTTCACCAAACAAACCAATTACAATCTACGTGGCTGGAAACGCCTCCAGGATGGAAGTCTTTGCAGCACAGGAAGTTAGAAAATACATTTATCAACGGACCGGTGATTTGTTCCCGATCGTAAACCTTAAAAGCGGTTCTGCTGTCGAGGGAAGGGCAATCCTGATTGGGGTTGCCGGTTCCGATCTCATGAAACAAACCGGTTATGCTTTTCCAAAATTGGGTCCCGATGCTTTTATCCTTAAAACTTTGGGTTCTGCCAATAAACAACAATTGCTTGTCAGCGGCGGAAGTCCGATCGGGACATTGTACGCTGCATATCATCTTGCTGAGCAATTGGGCATTGGCTTTTACCTCGATGGCGATGTTGTTCCCGACCAAAAAATTGCCTTTCAATTTCCGGAACTCGATATTTTACAAACACCTTTGTTTGCCAGGCGTGGCATCCAGCCTTTTCACGATTTCCCTGAAGGTCCAGATTATTGGGGCATCAATGACTATAAAGCCATTTTTGCACAACTTCCTAAACTGAAGATGAATTTTTTCGGGCTTCATACCTATCCTGAAAATGGTGTGGGTCCTGAACCAATTACATGGATTGGCCTTCCCGAAGACTTGAACCCAGATGGTACAGTGAAGATTGCCTATCACAGCCACCATTTTACGACATTGAATGGGACTTTCGGCTACCAGGCAATGAAAACCTCTGACTATTCCCATGGGATTGGTCAACTGTTCGACCGCGATGGTTATGGGTCTGAATACATGCGCAACAGGAGTCCCTGGCCCAAACCTGAAGATGAAATCAACCTTTTCAACGAAATGGGGAAGTTTATCGCCGAGGGTTTTACTTTTGCCAAAAACCTTGGGATCAATACCTGCATTGGGACAGAAATTCCATTGGTACTTCCCAAACAGTTTATTGAATTGTTGAAATTGAGGGGACTTGATCCCGAATCCCCGGAAGTCAGGCAACATATCTATGAGGGGATTTTTACAAGGATCAAAAATACCCATCCGCTCGATTTTTACTGGTTCTGGACCAACGAAAATTGGACATGGCAAGGTGAATCAAAAGAAGAGCTTGACAAGACGGTCCGTGATTTTAACGCTGCAACCAAGGCACTTGAGATCGTAAAGCCAGGATTTCAATTGGCCACATGTGGTTGGGTCCTTGGTCCCAAAGGTGACAGGGCATTGTTCGACAAATACTTGCCAAAAACGATCGCCTTTAGTTGCATCAACCGTAATTTAGGTTGGGAACCTGTCGATTCGGCTTTTGTGCGGATCAACGACCGTGAAAAATGGGCCATTCCCTGGATGGAAGACGATCCGGCAATGATCATCCCACAATTTTGGGTCGGTCGGATGCGCCGCGATGCCGCCGATGCATATGCTTATGGATGCAATGGCTATTTTGGGATCCATTGGCGTACCAGGGTTTTGAGCATGAACGTTTCCGCACTAGCCAAAGCCGCATGGGAACAGCCCTGGAATTCGGAGGCTGGCAAAAGGATTTCGACCGATCAGGTGCAGCAATACCTGAAATCAAAAGAAGGGAAAGACAGGAAAATCCGGGATGAACAAAATCTCGATTTTTACCAAAACTGGTGCAAGATCCAATTTGGGGAACATGTTGCAGAACCGATGGCACTACTTTTCAACAGCCTCGATGGTGTAAAGGAGAAAACGATCAAGCTTGAAGCAGTCTTATCGAAGTTGCCACGGCCAGCCAAATGGATGAACGGTCCCGGAAATATTTTGGCCAATACTGCACCATGGGACAGCGTTAAAACGCAATATGGGTTTATTGACAAGATGGAACAATTGCGCCCCAAAGTTTCAGGAAAAGGAAACCTTGAACGGTTCGATTATTGGCTCAATCAGTTTAAATACCTGAAGGCCACGGGCAAACTGGCTTGCTCATTGGGTTTGTACGCGAAAAACGTTCTCCTGGCGAAAAATATGAACGAAACCCAAAAACACGCTTTTGCAAAAGAAACGATGTTGCCCATTGTAAAACAACAAATCAGCGATTTAAGGGATGTCTATTTTTACCTGATTTCAGCCACCACAACATGGGGCGAAGTAGGCAACCTGACCAATTGGCAGCAGCATGTTGTCCCAAGCCAGGTTAAACCCTGTGTTTCTGAAGTTGCAAAATATACTGGCGATTCTTCGCTTGTAAAGGAATTGTTGGTCAAAAGCATTGACGGTGTTAAGAAAATGATCGTCCCTTCTCCTCTAACAACACTCGAAGACCAGAAAGATTACACGGTTAAAGTTTTGACTTTTAACCTCAAACCACAAAAAATTTCCTTATTTTGGAGGTTTCTGGGCGAGAAAGATTTCCGGCAAATAGAATTGGCTCAAACATCTGACAGTTACTGGCTTGCGACAATACCTGCTTCTCAGGTTACCGACGATTTTGAGTATTACATCTCTGCAACTGACGGAGAGGAATTCCGGTTTCCAGCCTCAGCTCCTGAAATTAATTTTGCAGTAGTCAGATTATGAGTTTTATGAATTAAACTACACTATGAGAAAAATACTTGTCCTGTTTGGCATCCTTGATTTGGTTGCTGTTTTCATTTCGTACCAGTTGATGGCTTCAATAATCGTAAAAGGTACTTATTTTTATTGGGTTCATTTGGTTTTGATCCTGCTTTATGGTTCGATGATCGCCTCGGGGATTTTGCTGATCAAGGCAAATAGAACCGGGATTTGGATCTACTATGCCCAGTTTCCATTCAGGCTCATGTTTTATGCCGGTTTGTCGGTTGGATTTCTGTATCCAATTTGCAACCTATTTTGCGACACAAAATCCATAAATACCTTATTGGTAAGTATTTGCAGCATTTTTGAAGTGGTGCGGTTAATCATTACAATATTTATTCACAAAAAGATATAACTAAATTTAATAAATTATGAATTCAAGGGAAAACTTAAAAAAAGCATTGAACCACCAACAACCTGAGCGATTGGTACTTGATTTTGGAGGAACAGGTGTCACTGGTATCCACTGTCTTGCGGTGAAGAACCTTCGTTCACTTTATGGCCTTGAGGATCGGCCGATTAAGGTGACCGAACCATTCCAGATGCTTGGGGAAGTCGATGAAGAGTTGCGCGAAGCCATGGGAATCGATGTGGTTGGGGCTTATGGAAAAGGAAACCTCCTCGGCTTCGACAACAATGAATGTGATTGGAAACCATTCACCTCCAATTGGGGACAGGAACTGCTTGTACCAGTTGATTTTAACTATATCAAAGCCGATGATGGCAGTTTGGTGATCTTTCCAGGTGGTGATATGTCAGTCGGACCATGTGCGCATATGCCTGCAACAGGCTACTTTTTTGATGCGATTATCCGTCAGCAACCTTTTGAAGAGGACGAATTGAATGTTGAGGAAAATCTTGAAGAGTTCGGGTACATCACAGATGAGACACTGGACTATTGGGAACGTACTGTCGATCAACTCTATACATCTGGCAAAGGGATCATTGCCAGTTTGGGTGGTACTGCTTTGGGCGACATAGCACTGGTTCCCGGGATGAACCTCAAAAATCCGAAAGGGATCCGCGATGTGGCCGAATGGTACATGAGCACCGTGATGCGCCCCGATTACATCCATGCAATTTTTGAAAAACAAACAGAAATTGCTCTCTCCAATTATGAGAAAATCTACAAACGGATTGGCAACAAGATCGATGCGGCATTTATTTGCGGGACCGATTTTGGCACACAGGATTCCACGTTCTGCTCGCCCGACCAGTTCAAGGATTTGTATATGCCTTATTACAAACAAATTAATGCCTGGATTCACAAAAATACGGAGTGGAGGAGCTTCAAACATTCCTGCGGTGCCGTCGAAACCTTTATGCCGTTGTTTATTGAGGCTGGAATCGACATCATCAATCCGGTGCAGATCAATGCCAAAAATATGGATCCCCAACATTTGAAGGATACCTATGGTAAAGATCTGGTTTTCTGGGGTGGGGGAGTGGATACACAAAAAATGCTTTCGTTTGGTACACCTGCCGAAGTGAAGAAACAGGTACTCAGCAATTGCGAAATCTTTGCCAAAGATGGCGGATTTGTCTTTTGTACGGTCCACAACATCCAGGCCAATGTTCCAATTGAGAACCTCAAGGCGATGATGGAGGCGGTCACAGAGTTTAATGGGAAATAGCGACTGGCGAACTTGCGGCTGGCTTCTTGCGGCTGGCGAACTGCAAGTGCTTAAAAGATGAACTTATTTCAAAAAAAACAAACTTTTCGCGCAAAGCCCGCCATGAACGCAAAGGATCTAATAAACAAGTCTTTGCGTAACTTCGCGTTCTTTGCGAGACATAAAAAAAAACTTTTCGCGCTAAGCCCGCTGAGAACGCAAAGGATCTAATGAACAAGCCTTTGCGTAACTTCGCACTCTTTGCGAGACATAAAAAAAAACTTTTCGCGCTAAGCCCGCTGAGAACGCAAAGGATCTTATAAAGAATCCTTAGCGTAACTTCGCGCTCTTTGCGAGACTTTAAAAAAAGGTTTCGCGCAAAGCCTGCCATAAACGCAAAGGATCCAATAATCAAGTCTTTGCGTAATTTCGCGCTCTTTGCGAGACATAAAAAAAAACTTTTCGCGCTAAGCCCGCTGAGAACGCAAAGGATCTTATAAACAATCCTTTGCGTAACTTCGCGCTCCTTGCGAGACATAAAAAAAAGGTTTCGCGCAAAGCTCGCTAAGACAGCAAAGGGTTTAATAAACAAGCCTTTGCGTAACTTCGCGTTCTTTGCGAGACATAAAAAAAAACTTTTCGCGCAAAGCCCGCCATGAACGCAAAGGATCTAATAAACAAGTCTTTGCGTAACTTTGCGCTCTTTGGGAGACAAATCTATTACTCAGTAGGAGTTAAACTATTGTAGATAAATTAAGTAAATATAGGAAAGAGGCGCAATCAGAATGTCGGTTAAAGACGGAACCTTCAATGCGCCGAAAAACATAAGTAATGAATTGAAAACATTAACTATCCAATTATGAACACATTAAAACTCTTAGTCATTTTACTTGTAATCACGTCACTTGCTTCTGCCAAAGAATACCATGTCTCGATCAAAGGCAACGACCAAAACGACGGCTCTATTTCTAAACCCTTCCGCACCATCAACCATGCCGCCCAACTGGCCACCGCGGGTGATGTCATCACTGTTCATGCCGGCACCTACCGTGAATGGATCAATCCAGCAAAGGGCGGTGAAAGTGACGAAAAACGGATTGTTTATCAATCTGCACCCGGTGAAAAGGTTGAGATCAAAGGCTCGGAACTTGTTACTGGTTGGAAAAGTGAAAAGAACGGTGTTTGGATGGTAACCATTCCAAATTCGTTTTTCGAGAATTACAATCCATATAAAGATTCTATTTTTGGTGACTGGTTTTCCAACCATGGCAGGATCCACCATACCGGGGAGGTCTTCCTCAATGGAAAATCATTGTACGAAAAGGAGACCCTTAATAAGGTCCTCAATCCAATTGCTGATCAAAAAATCAAGGATCAAGAGGGCTCAACTTACACCTGGTATTGCGAAAGCAATGCTGCCAATACGACCATTTGGGCTAATTTTCAGAAATCGGATCCCAATAAGGAATTGGTCGAGATAAGTGCAAGAAGGACAGTATTCTATCCTGATAAGCCTGGAATTAACTATCTTACAATCAAAGGTTTCAATATCAGTCAGGCAGCAACGCAATGGGCCGCACCCACTGCCGAACAGATCGGGATGATCTCCACACATTGGAACAAAGGGTGGATCATAGAAAACAATGTCATCCACGATTCAAAGTGCTCCGGAATTACATTGGGTAAGGAACGTGGCACAGGCCACAATGTCTGGTCGGCAAATCAAAGCCTCGATGGCTCACTTCATTATATCGAAGTTGTATTCAGAACTTTAAGGAACGGCTGGAGCAAGGCCAACATTGGATCTCACATTGTCCGCAACAATGAAATTTACAACTGTGAACAGACAGGCATCTGTGGAAGTATGGGTGCTGCCTTTAGTCTTGTTGAGAACAACCATATTCACCACATCTGGACCAAAAGGCAGTTTAGCGGTGCCGAAATCGGAGGGATCAAGTTCCATGCTGCCATCGACACACGGATTTTCAACAACAACATTCATGATACGGGACGTGGCTTGTGGCTCGATTGGATGGCGCAGGGGACCCGAGTTTCACGTAACCTGATGTACAACAACGATCTTGAAGATATTTTCCTTGAAGTTGACCATGGCCCAACCCTGGTTGACAACAATATCTTGCTTTCTCCCTTTGCAATCAGGACTCAGTCGGAAGGTTCAGCCTATGTCCACAATTTAATCGCTGGTCAAATTTTCATGTGGCCTGAACCCAACCGTTTTACGCCATACCATTTGCAACATTCAACAGAAGTTGCCGGGCTTTCGACAATCTTTTCGGGTGACGACCGATGGTACAACAATATTTTTCTCGGTATGGGTCAGGATGCCAACCCCAAAGATCCAAGGGGCAATTATGGCCTGGTTGTCTATAACACTGCGAAACTACCGGTGTGGATCAATTGCAACATCCACTTTAACAAGTCATTACCGTATAAAAATGAGGTCAATTCAAAACAATTTCCCGATTCCAAACCCGATTTCAGTATCGTTGAAGATGGGTCGAATGTATTTTTAAATTTGACGATCCCGGAACCTGTCACAGGAGTAAAAACTGAACTTGTTACAACTGAATTGCTTGGCAAAGCCAAAATGCCGAATGAATTGTTTGAAAATCCTGATGGGACACCTTTAAAAATTGATAAAGACTATTTTGGGAAATCCCGGTCTGCCAATTCGCCATCTTGTGGTCCGTTTGATGGACTTCAATCCGGGAAACAAACTATAAAATTGAAATAAGGAAATAAATAGAAATATTTTGAAATACGTTCATCTATAAAACAAATGCAGTTTGCCAATCGCCAGCCGCCAGTTGCATTTTTTTCCGTTCTTCCATACAGCAATGAAACAATTTTCTGCATCTTTGCAAGGAGGTTTGAAAAAGAATTTTATAATAAAATAAATAATTGAATATGAATAATTTAGGTAAAAGTCTAAAAATTGGTTTCTTTGTTTTGATTGCATTGGCATTGGTTTTTGGATGCAAGAAAATTGACAATTCGGGAAATTCTTCCATTCAGGAAACATTGTTGATCAGGCAATGGGTCAATACAATGAAGAGAAATAATTTTGTTGTTGACTCCCTTTCAACCGGTGTATATTATATCATTGAGACAGTAGGCTCGGGTGCTATTCCACAGGCAGGGAATAGTATAACAATTGCCTACACCGGACAGTTTCTTGATGGGACAACTTTTGATGCTTCATCATCCTATACCTATGTTCATAAAGGGGCTAATTCCCGTATGATTCCGGGATGGGAGGATGCCGTTGAAAAGTTGAGTAAAAGTGGTAAAGGGATTTTCCTGATTCCATCTTCACAAGCTTATGGTTCAAATGGTTATATGGTTGTTCCACCTTATACACCTTTATTGTTTGAAATTGAAATATTGGATATTCAATAACTAATTTTATAGCAAATGATGGACAGGCGGACGTTTCTTCGAAATACGGGTATTGCGGTAGCGGGATCAACAATTGTCCCACTCAATTCGGGATGTATTGGGAAAAATCCCAACGATTTGATTACCATTGGAATGATAGGTGTTGGTTCGCAAGGTGTTGAACGGAACCTACGACACTATTTAAAATATCCTGAATTGTGCCGCGTGGTTGCTGTTTGCGATGTGAGCATGTTGCGGGCCACAAGTGCAAAAAACCTTGTTAACAATACCTATAAGTCTAAGGACTGCAAGGCTTACCAGGATTTCAGGGAGATTCTTGACGACAAGTCCATCGATGCGGTCCAGATCTCTACGCCCGACCACTGGCACGTCCCGATCTCCATCATGGCAGCCTTAAAAGGGAAGCACATCTGTTGCGAAAAACCAACCATGACCATCGCAGAAGGGCGTCTTTTGTGCGATGTTATCAACAAAACTGGAATAGTTTACCAGGTTTCGATTGAAGACAGATTCCTCTATGCCTATCACCAAATGGCAGAAGTTGCCGTGAACGGGCGGATTGGTGGTTTAAAACATGTCGAAATTTCGCTCCCTGTTCCTGAATTGCCAAAAGAAGGGCTTCAGGTAACGACACCTCCATCTGATCTCGATTATGATTTATGGCTCGGGCCGGCTTCTGAAATTCCTTTCATCTATTCACGAACGTTTTACCATTTCAGGTGGTACGATGCCTTTTCAGGTGGCCTTCTGACGGATTGGGGCGCACACTATTGTGATACGGCCCAGTTGGTCACAGGGAATGAAAACTCAGGACCAGTGGAGGTTACACCTTCAGGCGAGACCCTCTATTACAAGGATGGGATATTCAATACAGCCTATCAGTTCGATTTGATGTACAAATATGCCAACAACATCACGATGCGGGTAAAAAGCGGTAACGCATCCATCCGGTTGGAAGGTGACGAAGGTTGGGTCGAATCGGTGGGATGGAACAACAAACTGGCAGCAAGCGATCCCAAAATTCTGGATCTGGCCGGTAAGAAAGTCACGCTCCCCACTGCAGACGATGAGTTTATCGACTTTCTGCAAAGTATAAAAGCCGGAAGGAAAGCCATTTATTCGCCAGAATCCGGACACCGTACAAGTTCCCTCTTGCACATTGGGAATGTTGCCTTGAAACTTAACCGGAAAATTGAATGGAACCCTAAGGATGAGAATTTTGTGAATGATCCTGAGGCTGATAAATTCAAAAAACGTGCGATGCGTGAAAAGTGGAGTTACACCAAAATCTGCCCTGATTTTAAATATAAAGGTTAATCATGAAAATGGAAGACATCATTTATTCCATTGATCCGGCCCTGCCAAACCGGAAGGATTACCGGATTGGTTGCATCGGTGCGGGTTTTATCATGCGCGATTGCCACCTTGTAGCCTACCGTGATTCAGGATTTAACCCGGTGGCCATTACATCACTTAGTCTTGAAGAATCACAGGTTGTTGCATCACGTCACAACATTCCAAAAGTTTACGAAACCTGGCAGGAATTGATCGCCGATTCCGATATCGAAATAGTTGATATTGCTATACCGCCAGATAAACAATTGGAAGTGATCAAAGAGCTTGTCAATCAAAAAGACCATATTAAAGGGGTGTTGTGCCAGAAACCGTTGGCTATGAACTCTGGCGAAGCCAAGCAGATCGTGGAACTGTGTGGCGCGGCAGGAATCAAATTGGGGGTCAACTCGAATATGCGTTACGATCAGTCAATCAGGGCATTAAAAAGCATCCTAAATTTGGGACTTTTGGGCGAACCTGTTTTGGCAACCATCGAAATGCGGGCAATTCCCCATTGGCAGGAATTCCTGAAAAAATACGACCGCCTCGAAATCCTCAATATGGGAATCCACCATGTTGACTCTTTCCGTTACCTGTTTGGCGATCCTGAATGGATAACAGCCATAACACGAAAAGACCCGAGGACTAAATTCAACCACATTGACGGGATCTCGCAATACACCTTCCAGTATTCCAACGGCCTGATGGCAACCAGTCTCGACGATGTTTGGGCATGGCCTGGCGAAGGGACCGAAAAAGACATTTACATCAAATGGAGGGTCGAAGGATTGGATGGGATGGCCTCGGGAACAATTGGCTGGCCAAAATATCCCGAACCAACCCCAAGCACCATGGAGTTCACTTCAAGACAATTTCCGGGTCAATGGATACGGCCAAAATGGGACAAAGTGTGGTTCCCGGATGCTTTTCAGGGTACAATGGCCCAATTGCTCAAGGCCGTTGAGAACGACTCGGAACCAGAAATTGGTGGACGTGACAATTTAAAAACCATGGCACTGATCGATGCCTGTTATCTTTCGATCAAAGAACAACGAACAGTCAACTTTTCAGAATTAACCTAAAACAGAGGAGGTTATCATATGATTTCAGTAGGGATTTTCAACGGTTACTTTCCCCATTCATTGGAGGAATCGATCAAACGGATCAAGGATCTGGGATTTACGTCAGTGCAACTTGACCTCTCTTTCAAAGGGATGGACCTTTCAACTGAGGCATTGACCAAAGAAAAGTGCCATCTGATCAGGGACTCATTCCGTGATGCGAACCTTCCGATTGTTGCGGTTTCGGGTTATACAAATCTGGTCCATCCCAATTTGGTCAAAAGGGAGCAGAATATCAACGACTTGAAGACCCTGCTAAAATTTGCACGCGATTTGGGGACTCCTTATGTGGTGAGCGAAACAGGTACATTTAACGAAGAGAGCGATTGGGTTTATGATGCAAAAAATGGGACCGATGAAGCCTATCAGACGATTTGCGGTGTAATCACCGACCTGGTCAAGTTCGCCTATGATCATGGGTCGGTTTTTCTGATCGAGAATTATGTAAACAATATCATCGGAACGGTCGATCAGGTGTTGCGATTGTTTGCCGATGTTCGCTACAGCTCATTGGGGTTGCTGATGGACCCGACCAACTACTTTTCGGACAATAACATTGATGATGTGGATGGCGAATTGAACCGGATTTTCAGCGCTTTGGGCGAAAAGATCAAAATTGCCCATGCTAAAGATTGCAAAAGGGCAGAAGACCTGTCCGAGAAACATGCGGCGATTGATGCCGACGAATCGCATACTTTCCGTGGCGCAGGTTCGGTCGAACTTCCCGCACCCGGCCTTGGAATTTTGAACTATAACCTCTATCTCAAACGGTTATCAGCTCTTCACCCAAATATCCCGCTGATCATCGAACACCTTGACGAACCCGATATTCCAAGGGCAAAGAAATTTATTGATGATCAATTGAAGGCAGTGGGTTGCTAAATCAACCGAATTCTGAAAGGATTCAATATGAATTGCCATGGGTTTCAACCCATGGCAATTTTTTAGTTGAAATGTTTTACCTTTACAGTCTTAAAATTAAGTGAACGTGGTAAATATTGGTAAATACAATACCCTCAAGGTTATTAAAGAGGTCGATTTTGGCGTCTATCTTGATGGTGAACAGGAAGGCGAAATCCTGATGCCGATCCGTTATGTCCCCAAAAATTGTCAGCCTGGAGACATGGTCGATGCTTTTCTCTATCTCGATTCTGAAGACCGCCCCATTGCAACGACCGAAAAACCGTATGCGCAGGTTGGGGAGTTTTCGATGATGAGGGTAAAATCGGTCAACAAGATCGGTACCTTTTTGGACTGGGGCATTATGAAAGACCTTTTGGTCCCATTCCGTGAGCAAAAGGTGACCATGACCGAAGGACGATCTTACCTGGTCTATATCTACGTCGATCCTGAAAGCAACCGGATCGTGGCGTCTGCAAAACTGAACAAATTTTTGAATAAAACAATTCCTGAATATACAGTAGGAGAGGAGGTTGACCTGGTCATCGAAAGTGAGACCGATCTTGGTTTTAAAGCAATCGTAAACAATCAACACTGGGGAGTACTTTACGAAAACGAAGTATTTGAGCAATTGGACAAGGGCTTGAAAATTAAGGGATATATCAAAAAGATAAGGGACGATCACAAGATCGATCTTTCCCTTCATCCTCTTGGATACGAAAAGGTCGATCCAATGGCTCAAATGATCCTTGACCAACTGAAAAAGGAGGGTGGTTTTATTCCGGTTTCGGATAAAAGCAATGCTGAAGTGGTTTACCGTGTATTTGGAATCAGCAAGAAAACTTTCAAACAAGCTGTGGGGAACCTATATAAAAAGCGCCTCATTACGATAACTGTCGAAGGGATCAAATTAAATAATTGATATTCTGCATTTTGTATATTAGATATTTTTTTTGTGAAATATTGATTGTCAATTTAAACCAACTTGTTTAATTATAGTCAAACAGCAGAATTTAAAAATTTTGAATATGAAAAAATTATTAATGTTTGTTTTCGTTGCTATGTTAGCTATGGGTTCCTGCTTTGCTCAACCAGGTGGTGGTGATCCAGCCGCAAGACTTCAGAGGGAGATTGATGGTTTGACAACCGCTCTTACTTTGACAAAGGATCAGGTAGCCAAAGTTACTCCAATTGTAACAGAAGCTCAGAAAAAACAGAGTGAGGCTTTTGCCAAAATGCGCGAAGGTGGCGACATGGACCGCGACAAAATGATGGCAGAACGTGCAAAAATGCAGGCCGAAACCGACAAAGCAATTAAAGCTGTAGTAACTCCTGCTCAGGCTGCCTTATTGGATGCTTATCGCAAAAAACAAGCTGAAGAACGTGCTGCAAGAATGCAGAACAGGTAGTTTTTCCTAAAAGCTTAAATTAAAAGTATCAAAGGCAGATCGACACCTTTGGTACTTTTTTTTTGCTTCATATATCAGGCAAGTAATTTTTCCAATTTCATTTTCCACTTTTGATCGGTAGAAAAACAAAATCCATAATTATTTCGTCCCGTACGGGACGAGACTCTTTATTTCAATTTGTTTTCTACCAATATTGCATCCTTACAGGATTAATAAACATTTCTTTAAACGCAATTTATTCAATTACCGCAAACTTATATTCCCCCGATCCAACCTTATAAATGGCATTCCCGTTTTCAACTTTCTGAAATGCAATTTCCTTTGAGCCTGAAATCTTTTGCCCGTTTTCAGTCACCTTTTCGGGATTGGAAGTCGGGACATAAACCGTGGCCGTGCTGCCGACAGGGACAGAAATATCAAGATTAAACCTGCTACCTTCTTTTTTCCAGTTGATTCCGGCCATTCCTAACGGTGTCAGGTTTGAATAGGAAGCAAAAGAAAGGTCTGCAACCGGTTGTGGGTGGAAAATAATGTGGCGGTAACCGGGTTGTTGTTCGTCGGTATCCATACCGGCAAGTTTCCTGTAAAACCAGACGATCCCACCGCCAAACATCGGGTGGTTCCTTGAATTGGATCCGTCCCATTGTTCCCAAGTTGTTGTAGCCCCCTGACCAATCCACCATCCATATCCAGGTGCAGTGGTCTGGTTCATTGCATTATAGGCCATTTCGTGAAGCCCGTTTTCTGTCAGCACCTCGAAGAAGAATTGTGTCCCAAAAATTCCGGTGTCTAGATGTCCTTTATTGGCAATAATGTCATTTTTCAACGAGTTCACCACGCCTTCATGCTGATCTTTAGGGACTCCCATTTTCAAAGCGAAAATATTGCCACCATTCGGACCATAAGTATGCTTCTCCTTGTCGTAGAATTTTTGCTGAAAAGCAGCCTTTGTTTTTAAGGCAAGATTGTTATATTCCTGATATTCTGCTGTTTTTCCAAGGGCTTTTGCCGCTTTTGCCGTCAGGTCGGCACAACGCCAAAGGTAAAAAGTATGCACCATGACATCCGGGGGAAGTTTGCCTGGGGAACACCAGTCGCCAAGGTTAATCCACTGATTGGGCTTGTTCTTGTCCGGAGCTTGTGAAAACATGATCCCATTGGCATCGGTCCAGGTCAGCATGTATTTGATGTATCCTTTCATCCCTTCGAAATTGTTTTTCAGCATGTCGATCTCACCATAATGGAGATAGTATTCCCATGGCATAATATTGATTGCCGCGCCCCAGGCCACACCACCGCCACAACCCGGCTGCCAGGGCGCACCATTTGGAACATACCCATTATCAGGATTTTGCGCCCCAAGCATATCCTGAATCCATTTTGTGTAGAATGGCCTTGCATCGAAATTGTGCATGACAGTCACACATGCCACCTGGCCATCGCCGGTATATGGGGAGCGTTCGCGGTGTGGACAGTCGCTGGCAACACCCATATGTAAATTGTCGGTTTCGGACCTCCACCAAATCTTGTTGATCGTGTTGAACAAGGGATTGGAGCACTCAAATTTACCGGTTGTTTCAATGTTATTGTAAACAGCCTCAGCCCTAAGCTGTTCAGGTTTAAGTTCGCCAGGCCAATTGAATATTTCCACCTCCCTGAAAACAAACCAGGTAAACCGTGCGGAATACGATTCAGTACCGCCACCTTTCATTGTATAGGTGTTTGTTCCCATCGGCGATTCGCACACATATTTAATCGTGATCTTTCGACCGGCTTCACCTGTAACATTGATCAGGTGGAGCCATCCTGAAATTTCCTGACCGAAATCGACCTTGTAATGACCCTCGCCAATTCGTTCCAATTTTAATGGGGGCAGACTTTCCTTTACCCTGTCTGTCAATGACATATGTGCTTTCATAACACCTTCCGGCGTTTTACGTATTGCAACCTGATCCCATTTCGAATCGTCAAAACCAGGATTGCACCAGTTTTGTTGTTCCAATCTGGCATCGTAATGTTCGCCATCATAAACCAAATCCATCAAAATCGGACTTTTTGAAGCTTTCCAGCTTTGGTCGCTTGTTATAACCTGTTCTGTTCCATCCGAATAGGTCAGGTAGATTTGCCCGATAAAACGAGGTGTACCATAACCCTCTGTCCAGGAATTTGCAGGATTGTAAAATCCGTTCCCTAAAATCGCCCCAAGAACATTTTCCCCCTGTTTTAAAAGTTTTGTAATATCGTAGCAAAGGTACATGACCCGGTATTCCCTGAAATTGTTTTTGATCATTGCCCCGATGTCGCCCAGATTATCCCGTTTCCCATAAAGGGTTAGATTTGGAACCAGTACATCTTCGCCTACTTTTGCCCCATTTACATAGAACTCAAAGAATCCAAGGCCTGTAACAAATGCACGGGCTCTGACGATTTCCTTTGCGACCAAAAAACTTTTCCGTAAAAGCGGTGCTGGCGGAGGTAGTTTATAATCGGGAGTTTTGGGGTTTATAACTGTTGGATCACTTACCTTTGGTGTTCTATGTTTGGGAAGTGCCAATTCATCCTGCCATGGGGCGCCGATCCATTGGGCTTTCCACTCTTCCGGTTTTAACAAGCCCATACACCAGAAAGCTGGTTCGCTCCATGCTGAGGGTTCACCGCTCCGGTTCCACACCCTGACCTGCCACCAACACTCTTGTCTTGAAGTCAATGGTTTGCCATTATAGGCAATATTTGCCGATTCAATGGATTTCACTTTGCCACTGTTCCATAGGTCGGCTTTTCCCGACTGTAACTTTTCGCGGGTCGAGGAGACCCTGATTTCATAGGCTGTCTGAATTTCGCCCCTCTCATTTTGGGTCACGGTATTGATCCACGAAAGGCGTGGCTTAAGCAAATCGACAACCATTGGATCCTTAAGGTTTTCACAAGTCAACCTGACCGGAAGGATAGCAGCGTTCAATAATCCTGAAATGGCAATCAGGATTAAGGTAATTTGGATTCGTTTTTTCATGGGTTAATAATTTGTCCGATTATAGTAAATAATTATCAGAATGTCCCTATTAATGACTATATTTAAACGAAATGCAAGATAATAAAAAATGATGTTCTTGCATATTTCAAAAATAGGAGAGTATTGTAAGTTTAAAACATCCGGGAGATTTCAAATTGATTGCCAAAAGAAACGATTTGTATTAATCCAACACAAACTCTATCATTGAGTATATTATGTAATCATCTGATTTACACCTGTTTTTTATCATATTTTGAAATCTGGGCAAATGTTATTTTTGTCAAATATTTACTAAAACCATTTATCATGACTGTCAGAAAGCTTACAGAATTGTTGAGAGTTCACAAAGAGAGGAAAATCAAAACGGTCGTTGTGGTAGGTGCAAATGATGAACATACCATTTCGGCAGTCAATCAGGCGATCCTTCATAAACTGGTAAAAGGGATTTTGATCGGGGATGAACCAGTGATTGCGGCTGTTTGTATCCAGCACGATATCGATATGTCGAATTTCACAATTGTCCATGAGCCAGTTGATGAGTTGGCAGCAAGGCTTGCGGTCGAAATGATCAATAGGGGAGAGGGCGAAATCCTGATGAAAGGGTTGATCAGCACCGACAAGTTTATGAAAGCAATTCTTAACAAAGAGAAAGGCTTGACCTCCCCAGGTTCAGTCGTAAGCCATATCACTGTCGTTGAAAATAAAAATTACCCGAAATTGCTGATTGTTGGGGATGTGGCCGTTATCCCCATGCCCGATCTGAACCAGAAGATTCAGATTATCAAATATATGGTTCAAGTTGCCCATCGGTTGCAGATTGATCTTCCCAAAGTGGCAGTTATCGCACCTACCGAACAGGTTTTACAATCGCTTGTTTCAACGACTGATGCAGCCTTGTTGTCAAAAATGAACGAGCGTGGCCAAATCCCCGGCTGCGTTGTGGATGGCCCCCTTGCCCTTGATGTCGCCATCGATATCGAAGCTGCTGCTATTAAAGGGATTAAATCGACAGTTGCGGGTGATGCCGATTGCTTGTTGTTCCCCAATCTCGAATCGGGAAATATCTTTTATAAGGTGAACACCAAAATGGCCAACTCAAGTTCGGCGGCAATTATTGTCGGTGCCAGGGTCCCGGTTGTGCTTGCTTCAAGGGGCGATAGCAGTCAGGTAAAGCTCCTTTCGATTGCCCTTGGGGCATTAATGGCTAACGGGAAGGAGTAAAAAGGGAAATAAATAGAAATAAATTGAAATACTTACATCTTCTTAGCATGTGCAACTTGCCAGCCGCCAGTTGCCAGCAACCAGCAGCAAAAAGAAATAAATAGAAATAGGTTGAAATACGTTGAAATACGTTCATCTTTGAAGCACAGGCAGTTAGCCAGCCGCCAGTTGCCAACCGCCAGTAGCTTTTTTATTAGTCACACATTCTAAATTAAAAATATCATGAAATCAATCCGAATATTGGTCATCAATCCGGGATCAACAACCACCAAGATTGCAATTTACGACAATACAATCTGTACAATGCTGAAGACGCTTCACCATTCAATGGCGGAGTTGGCTCCATTCAAGACGATCAGCGAACAGTTTGAGTTTCGCAAAGGTGTGATATTAAATGAATTGGAGCATGACCGCATTGATCTTGAGTCGATTGATACAGTGATTGGAAGGGGAGGCCTTACCTATGCGCTTAAGTCGGGAGTTTATTACGTCAACGATTTGATGGTGGAACATTGCCTAAAAGGGGTGATGGGCGAACATGCTTCCAATCTGGGATCATTGATTGCAAATGAAATTGCAATGCTCCACCCAGGTATGGTCGCTTTGATAGCCGATCCTGTCGTTACCGATGAAATGGACGATATTGCGAGGGTTTCAGGACATCCGCTTTTTAAAAGGCTTTCGATTTTTCATGCGCTGAACCAGAAAGCCGTTGCACGGCAACATGCCTCAAAAATCGGGAAGCACTATGAAGAACTTAATCTTATCGTGGCCCATCTGGGTGGTGGGATTACTGTTGGGGCACACCACTTGGGCAGGGTGATCGATGTGAACAATGGCCTGGATGGCGAAGGGCCTTTTTCTCCCGAAAGGAGCGGTACACTTCCTGCAGGTGCTTTGATTGATTTATGTTTTAGTGGGAAATATACCCGTGATGAAATTCGTACAATGGTTAACGGTCAGGGTGGACTTGTGGCTTACCTGGGCACAAACGATGCAAGGGAACTGGAAATTGCTGTCAATCATGGGGATAAGAAAGCTGCATTTTATCTGGATGCGATGGTTTATCAAGTTTCCAAAAGTATCGGTGAAATGGCCACAGTTTTGAAAGGCAACATTGATGGTATCCTGATAACCGGAGGCATTGCCTATGATAAAAAACTGATGGCAAAGATCCGCGAACGGGTCGGTTTTATCGCGCCGGTGCTGGTTTATCCAGGCCAGGATGAATTGAAAGCGTTGGCCATGAATGCATTAATGGTCGCCAGAGGTGAAATTGAAGCTCTTATCTACGATAAATTGTGCTGAAAAATCGATATTGCCCTATCATCCCATAGTTGTCTGTCTTGAGGTTGGATACCAATTACCACTGGAGGGAATTTCGTATCTTTGACCTGTTAAAATAATACAGAATGAAAAAATTATTTACCTATTTTATTCAGGGACTGGTACTTATATCTCCAATCGGATTAACAGTTTATATCGTATTCCGGATTTTTATGGTTACCGATGGACTCTTGTCTGTTTATCTTGCCGATCAATTGGGTGTGAATATACCGGGATTGGGAATCTTGATCATTTTTGTCTTTCTTGTCATTTTAGGGATGGTGGGTGAGACCATCCTTGCGCGACCGATTAAGAATCTCATCAACAGGATACTTGAAAAGACCCCATTTTTAAAATTGATCTATTCGGCGATCAATGACCTGTTTTCAGCATTTATTGGCAAGGAACGAAAATTTCATCGGCCCGTAATGGCTCTGCTCAACAAAGAGAACAATCTTTGGAAAATCGGTTTTATTACTCGTGATACACCTATTAAAATTGATGACAATGAGATAGTTGCCGTTTATTTCCCTTTCTCTTATGCTTTCACTGGGGAGATTTTTTTTCTACCTGCATCAAGCATCAGGCCTCTTGAAATGGCGCCTACGGATGCAATGAAATTTATCGTTTCCGGTGGTGTTTCGGGTGCTGATTTTCGCCTCCATGATTCGACCAAAATGTTAAAAATGAATTAATTATATTTTTTGGATTTTGTTTAAGGTTTTTTAAGCATAAATTTGCCTGACAAATGGGCGGAAAGAATTAATTTGGCTGGAAATTTGTGAGGTATTCACCTGATCTAAAATTAGAAACAATTAAAATTTATAGTTATGATAGGAAGTTGGATTTTATTTATTGGTTTTGCGTTGGTCAGCTGGTGGATCAGCAACCAATTGAAACGCCGTTTTGAGGAGTATTCACACATTCCCACCTCAAACGGAATGTCGGGAAAGGAAGTGGCTCTGAAGATGTTGCGCGACCACAACATTTATGGTGTGACCGTTCAGTCGGTGGAAGGACAATTGACAGACCATTATAATCCTGAAAATAAAACGGTTAACCTGAGCCAGTCTGTTTATTACGGAAGTAATGTTGCCGCCGCCGCCGTAGCAGCCCACGAATGTGGTCATGCCGTTCAACATGCCACTGCCTATCAATGGCTAGGTTTACGATCGAGCCTCGTGCCGGCAGTTAGTTTCTCCTCAAAATGGATCCAATGGATCTTATTGGCAGGGATCCTCATGGTCAATTCCTTCCCGCAAATCCTGCTGGCCGGTATCGTCCTTTTTGCTCTGACGACTTTGTTCAGTTTTATCACCTTACCGGTTGAACTCAATGCCAGTCACCGGGCTTTGGTTTGGATCCGCAATTCGGGGGTTACAAATTCATACACCCACGATAAGGCTGAAGATGCACTCAAATGGGCAGGTTATACTTACGTTGTGGCCGCTTTGGGTTCGCTTGCCACCTTGCTTTATTACATTATGATTTTTCTGGGAAGAAGGTAAGGAATTGGTTTGTTTTCAATTAATTATAAAAGTGGATGTCTTAATAAGGCATCTTCTTTTTTATAATAGTTCCCACTACTTTCTGCGTCAATCTGCGTAATCTGCGGGAAATCTTTTTTTTTCTCCCGCAGATCCCGAAAATCTTCGCAGATTTTTAAAATAAGAAAAGGCCATCTTTTCAGACAGCCTTAATTATATTATTGATTAACAATTATTTAACTAAAACAATTGATTCACAAAATCCTGTTCAGGTGAAAGTGGGAATTGGATATCCTTTGCAAAAGTTGGTTCGCGTTTGATCCATTGTCCACGTGTGAAATCAGGAAAATCGACCAATTCACCACCCCTTGCGACCGACATTTCCGAC
>Ga0209083_1000635_pt1 | contig 49195 bp, 32 predicted proteins | sample AM7aDNAmetaG_FD_184132 | JGI IMG/M metagenome (GOLD analysis project Ga0209083, IMG submission 184132) | Freshwater microbial communities from Finland to study Microbial Dark Matter (Phase II) - AM7a DNA metaG (SPAdes) (version 3) | ecosystem: Environmental > Aquatic > Freshwater > Lake ...
CTCTCGCATCAGCGTCAAATACGGGGCCACGAAGGCCCACTCATCATCCGTGACGTCGCTTGGGTATGGCTTCCTTGCCATCCCTATCTTCTACACTACATTGCCCAAAGTTCATAACACGCTCTAGAACGGAGTGGGGAGATGCCTATCACCTTCGTCGCCCGTCACGTCGCCGGAGACTTTGGTATATCGCCGCCATCTTCTGCAGGAAGATGGACCGGAGGTCAGAGCGTTGCTGCGTCGGCACATGGCAGCGGATTGGCGCCGGTTTCGGCGAAACCGGCGTACGGGGAACCGATGAGGAAGGTTGAGTGATGAAAAGAATCCGCGCCAATCTCTCGGAAGCTGTGGATGATCGATTCGGGATTTAGGATTATTCGGAATTCGGGCTTTGGCGCGGTCAGGACATGGGTGGCGCAAGGGCGGGCCTTTGCCGGACAACGGGGTTGCGGTGGCAGGCTGCAAGCCTGCCCCACTAGGCCAGCATTCCAGCAGGGGACGAAGAGCAGCCTGAAGGCTGAACAACCAACGCACACTAAAGTGTGAACTACGGACATTGCCAATGCGATTGAGCTAGTTTGCAGGCTTTCCAGCGATCGGCGTGTCTCGACGCCCCGCGCAGCACGAGCGCTCGATGGCTTGCAGGAGGAGCCCCAGGTCCACCGGCTTAGTCAGATGCTCGGTGAAACCTGCAGCTTTGCTTCTTCGTATGTCCTCTTCCATGCCGTAGCCGCTGAGCGCGATGGCGGTGATCGATATGCCGGAGGAGACCACGCGCTGCATCAGGTCCAGGCCACTGCCATCGGGTAGACCAAGGTCGCTGATCATCAGATCAAAGCGATCCTCCTTGAGTTTCTCCAGAGCGCCCATGACACAATCGGCTTTGCTGATGGAATGACCTTTGGCGGCCAGCAACCGTGAGAGCAGCTTCGCGGTGTCGGCGTGGTCCTCTACCAGCAGGATCTTCAGTGGGCGCGAAACGCTGCTGCCGGGTGTGGACTCGACCAGGGGGTGGCTTTGCGGCAAGCCAATGGGTAGACGAGACAGGAGCTGAGGCGCCAGCGGTAGTTCCACGACGAAGGTTGCCCCCATGTTCCGGCCATCGCTATGGGCACTGATCCGGCCGCCGTGGGCTTCGACGACCGCCTTGGCGATCGCCAGCCCCAGGCCCAGACCGCCGAACTGCCGGGTGACGGCCTCGCCGCCCTGCTGGAAACGGTCGAACAGGCGAGGCAGCACGTGCGCTTCGATGCCCACGCCGGTATCGCGAACCTGGACGCGCAGCATCTGATCCTGCGCCCATGCCGTGATGTTGATCTTCCCGCCTTGTGGCGTGAACTTGATGGCATTCTTGATCAGGTTCCAGAACACCTGGTTCAGTCGAGCGGCATCAGCCTCCATGGGATACGGTTCACCGGGAGTATCAATGGTGAGGATCTGGCTGCGGCCATCCAGGTCTACAGAGCAGATGCGAGCGGCATCGCGAATAACCTGGGCTGCATCCACCGGCCGCAGATCCAGGACCAGTTTGCCGGCGGCGATGCGGGTCAGGTCCAGCAGGTCGCTGATCAGCGTCACCTCCAGAGCCACGTTGCGATGGATCATCTCCAGATCCTCGCGCAGATCGGATGGAAGGCGATGGTCTTTCAATACGGAATGGGCCGCCGCCAGCGCTGGGGTCAGGGGTGTGCGCAGCTCGTGGCTCAAGGCGGCGATGAACTGGTCCTTGGCCTGGTTGGCCTCTTCCGCGTTGCGTTGGGCAAGCGCGTGGGCCTGCCGCAGCCGGATGGCGCCGATGCCATAGACGAGGTCATTGGCCAGTTCTGTGAGGAGATTCACTTCATCGGCCGTAAAGGGATCCGCATGGCGCGAGTAGATCGTCAGCGCGCCGATGGCGTTGCCATCGCTGATCAGTGGCAATGCGATCGAGGAGGCGTAACCGCGCTTGATGGCCTGCTGGCGCCAGGGCGTGAACTCCGGATCGGTGAGCATGTTGTGGCAGATCACCGGCTGCCCGGTTCGAATGGCCGTGCCGGTGGGCCCGCGGCCGCGCTCGGTATCCGCCCAGGTCAGTTGCAGCGTTTCCAGGTATCCTGACTCAAACCCGGAATAGGCCACCGGCCGGACGGACTTAGCTGCATCATGGTCTGCCAGGCCGACCCACACCATGGCATGCGCGCAGTCCTCCACGACGATGCGGCAGACCTCGCGCAGGTATTGCTGTTCATCGGTGGCGTGCATCATAGCCTGGTCGCTGGCGCTGAGGGCGCGAAGGGTGCGATTGAGATGAAGCAGGTTGGCCTCGGCCGCCTTCTGCTCGGTAAAGTCGCGGAAGACAAGCACGACGCCATGCACGTTGCCTGAGGCATCGCGGACCGGAGCGCCGCTGTCATCGATGGGAGTCTCTTTGCCATCCTTATTGATCAGCAGCGTGTGGTTGGCCAAACCGACAACGGTTCCCAGGCGCAGCACTTTCTCGGCCGGGCTTTCCACTTGTTGGCGCGTGTCTTCGTTGATGATCCGGAAGACCTGCGGAAGAGGTCGGCCATGCGCCTCTTTGTCGCTCCAACCCGTCAGCCGCTTCGCCTCCGGGTTCAGGAAGGTGACGCAGCCATGGGTATCGGTGACGATGACGCCATCGCCGATGCTGGCAAGCGTAACGGCCAGCAGTTCTTTCTGCTGCCGAAGTGATTCCTCGGCCTGTTTGCGCTGCGTGATGTCAATGCAGGTACCGATGTACTCGCGGACCTGGCCATGATCATCTTTCACCGGCACGCCGCGCGCCAGGATGTTGCGCCATTTGCCATCGTGGGTACGCAGGAGGTATTCAACCTCGTACAGGCCGCGCGACTCGATCGCCTGCCGCCAGGCCTCTGATACACGCTCTCGATCTTCAGCGCGGATGGCATTCATCCAGCCCAGGCCGCGAGCTTCCTGCGCTGTCTGGCCGGTGAACTCCTGCCAGGCGGGGATCTCCATGTCTACTTGCGCCCCGGCATCCACACGCCAGACAATCTGCGCTGAAGCGTCGACGAATGCCCGGTAGCGCTGCTCGCTGCGGCGGATGATCTCCTGGGCCATCTTCTGCTGGGAGAAATCGCGGAAGACAAGCACCACGCCATGTACTTCACCGCGGGCATCGCGCACCGGAGCACCGCTGTCATCAATCGGCGTCTCTCTGCCATCTCTGGCAAGGAGGATCGTGTGGTTCGCCAGTCCGACGACGGTTCCCAGCCGCAAGACTTTGTCCGCAGGACTCTCCACAGGCTGGCGAGTGCTCTCGTTGATGATCTTGAAGATCTGCGGCAGCGGTTGCCCCGCGGCTTCGCCGCTCTTCCAGCCGGTCAGGCGTTCGGCCTCACCATTGAGAAATGTCACGCGGCCATGGGTGTCGGTCACGATCACACCATCGCCGATGCTCGCCAGAGTGACTGCCAGCAATTCCTTCTGCCGCCGCAATTCCTGGTGAGCACGGCTGATGCCGTAACTGCCGTAATAGAGCAGAGAGACCACGGCGAGCATGATCGCTATGGTGCGAAGCGAGGAGCCCAGTTCCGCATCCCACCAGCCAAGGCGTTGCCCATGCACTGCAAGCCACCCAACGGCCACTGGCAGCAACAGCAATGGCAGCAGAAGCCGCCGGATAACGATGCCACCGGGATCGTCGGCGGTGACCAGCGCCATCAGGCCCTGGTCATGCCGTGCCAGCAGCACACCCAAACCCAGGGCAACAATGGATACGGCAGTCGGCCAGGCAATGCCGGCGTATCCGGCTGCACCATAGAGCTCATCAGCACCGTAAAGATACCCGATCGTCGGCAGGCAACCGATGGCGACAACGGCGAATGCCAGCGGCTGACACCAGCGCCGCCGGCCGGGACGGCTCAGGAGAAGCAGGGCCGGACCCAGTAGCGCAAAGGCCAACGAAGCCGGCGGGTCCATGCGATTGGGGCTGGTTACGCCCAGTGCCCCGGGCGGCTCGGACGCCAATAGCTGGTCAACCCCCAGATCACAGCCGCCGAGATGCTGAATCAGCGTCAACACACCAAGCAGACCGGCCAACCCCGCCGCTATGCGGGCGATCCACCGCCGGTTGGCCGGGATCTCATGGGGCAACAGGAGCAGCAGCGCGATCCCTGCCATGAGCACGGCCAGGGAGGTGTTGGTCTTCATCGTCACGCCGCCACCGAGCTCGCGTAGAAGCGGCCAATGCAGCAGCCACCCGGCCAGCACCAGGGCGCCGAAAAAGACGGCCATCGTGCCTAGCACGCTCGCGGCGCGCGTAAGGCGCCGGTGTAGTGGTGATGTCTCGGCAGCCATAGTCCACTCCTGCACTCAAATCGCTGCAACTGCTCCATGTTCCCTCCTTCCGACATGCCTTGCGGACGGGCTCTCCAGAACGGCAATCGCTAGAACCTCGAACGGTACATAGTGCCGGCTTCGGCCGCAAGGGGTGATTACACTTCTAAGGGGCGGGATAACAACCATATCACACCACAGGCCAGTTGAGACAGGGCGCTCATGTCATATTTGGCTTCCGCAATGAGTGTCGGTGATATAACATTCGCGCATGAAAGCATGGCTTCTGGACGGCTACAACGGCATCACGACACTCCGTCTCGCTGAGGTGGCAGACCCCTCGCCTAAGGCAGGTGAGGTCGTGCTTGAGGTGCGCTATGCGGGACTGAATCCGGCCGATGCCTATCTGGCGCAGAAGCTCTACCCGGCCAAACCCGCTTTTCCTCATGTTCTGGGCCGGGAGGGACTGGGCAGTGTCTGTGCGATCGGGACGGGCGTTACAGCCTGGAACATCGGCGAACAGGCGCTGATCATGCCGGGGGACACCGGGGCGAATCGCTGGGGAACCTTCGCACAGAAGGTTGCCATACCCGCCATCGAACTGCTTCGGGTACCCACAGGGTGGGACCTTAAGGCGGCGGCGGCCGGGCCACTGGTCTACCTGACCGCCTGGCAAGCTCTGACGCAGTGGGGACCCCTGCCGCAAGGTGCAATCGTTCTGGTCACCGGCGCTTCGGGCGGTGTCGGCAGTGCGACCCTGCAACTGGCGGCCGCCATGGGCCACGAAACCATCGCGCTGACGCGATCGGATGCCAAGGCCCCAGCCCTGCGATCGCTGGGCGCGAGATTCATCTTGAACTGCACCTCCAAGGGCTGGGCGAAGTCGCTCAAAGAGCAACTTGCCGGCCGGCGCGTCCATCTTGCCGTGGACAATGTCGGCGGCGAGATCTTCGCAGACGTCATCGACACGCTGGGGATGAACGGCGCAGTGAGCGTGGTTGGCCGGCTGGCCGGGCCAGTGCCCGAGTTCAACACGGCTATGCTTTTCTTCCGGCGCCTGCGCATCGGCGGCGTCGCCGTTGGCTCATGGTCACCCCAGGAGATGCCTGCGCAGTGGAAGCAGGTCGTGGACCTGCTCGACAGATGCCACCGCCAGCCGATCATCGACCATATCTACCCCTGCGCCGATGTATTGAAGGCTTTTGCCCGCCTCGCGGAAGGCCCCATCGGCAAGGTCATGATCGAGATGCCACCTGCCCCATGACAGGGGTACATCAAGACATCCGCTTGTCGGCAAACGCCGATCGTTCTTGAGCATCTGCGGCATCACGGTGGCGAACCTGCGCAGCAGGATGCAATCCGTTGCATCAGTGCCGCGCCGCCGGCGCTAGCTTCGCTCCCGCGGGCTGGGGTTCGCCGCTCCTCAATAGCGAAGCCAGGCTCGTGTCGTTACCAGGCACGATTCGGACGCGATTGATCGTATCGGCTGAGGGCGCCAGCCACGCCAGCGTGCCATCGGAGGCAACACTCCACGCCGGCGTCGTGACGACAAACGATCCCCATCCACGCGGAAGCAGGATCGTGTCGGTCTGCTGCGACTGGCCAGCGCGAGCAACGGGCTTGCCATCCAGATAGGTGACGAATTCCCATGAACCGGCCGCGGCATCTGGCCCTTTGGCCGGCTCGCGCGTCATCCAGAATAGGTGCCCAGAGTCGGCGGTAAAAGCGCGATAGATGATGGCCTGCTCGCCGGAATAGACGAGTTGCCCATCCAGGAAGAGGCCATGTTTATTGTCCGTAGCGCGATAACCGCTCACGCACACATGCTTCGAATCAGGGCTGAAATTGACCAGGCCGGTGATGCCGGTGGGCTTGGAGTCGACGAAGACTGCGCCGCCGTCGTGGCTGTTGCCGCCGGCGATGTACGCGTAACGCGACTCGTCGGGGCTGAAGGTAAAGGTCTCCAGCGCAGCCGCCATGTTGGGAGGCAGGCTCTTGGACTTGTCGTCGATGATGAGCATGGGCACCTGGCGATGCCAATCTCCGCCGCCCGTGCTGATGCCGGTCATCACCACGTGCTTGGAGGCGGGGCTGAAGAGGAAAGAGCCGCTATTCATGAAGGCGCCCGACTCCTCATCATTGATCACAACAAATCCCTTGCCGCCAACGTGTGATGTATATCCGAATTTGGTTCCGTCAGGCGAGAAGCGGGGAACTTCGAACTGGCCGTTTCCGCTGCCATCGGCGATCGACTGATATTCCTGGCCCTTCTTGCCATCGACGACCATGAACTCGGCACCGGTGCGTCCGCACAGAGCGGCATAGTGCTGCCCATCGGGGCTAAAGACCACCTTCTTGATCGTCTCGCAGAGGCTGGTCTCCACGGGTTTGCCGTTCACCCAGAGGAACTGGCCGATGCCGGTCTTGGCATCCTGGTGCTGCAGCACAGCAATGATGCGCCCCGGCGACAGGTAGACGGCGATGATGCCCCTCGCCTTGATCAGCGGCTTGCCGTCAAGCAGGAGAGATTGCCCATCTTTGTCCTGGCTGCGCCCAACCAGATGTTTGGAGTCCGCGGTAAACTGAAGGTTGTCGGCCAGGTATCCCGTCTCCTTGCCATCCAGGATCAAGGCGCTCTTGTCGCGGGCGACTTGGGCGACATAAGCGATATGCTGCCCGTCCGGGCTGACCAACGGATCGACCGTGCCGGCAGTGCCCCCGCCGCCAGAGCTATAGGTCCCGGGCCACTTCTGGCCGTCGACCCACAGCTCGTAGCCATTGAAGGTCGAGCAGGCCATCAGCAGATGCGTGCCGCTCTCTCCCGTGAACTGCAGGCGCAAATCGGTGTTGCCCGCCATGCCGGCGATGCCACTCACCGCCCCCACCGCCCCGCTGGCGGGCATACGCATGACCTCTTTTCCGTCGGCCATCAGAATCCATTCCTGCCCGATCCGCGCCACGTAGGCCCAGCGGCTGCCGTCCTGGCTGAACGTAACAGGCGCAGCGCGGGGCACATCATACCCGGTAAGTCCCGCCCATGGCCGCGGATCGACCCACGCCACGACGGGCGTGACGACCTGGTCGACCTTGGGCCCACTCACACCATCGATGATCACGACTGTCCGGCTCCCCTTGTTGGTCACGGTCGCCAGATGGACGCCCCGCTGGCTGACCACATAGGTGGCATCCCGCCCGGCCGGCCCCACCTCCTGTTGTTCAACTTTGGCGTCCGCCAATAGACATGAGTAAAGACCCAACACCCCCAGAACCATCGCAGCGAACCGATAAACGTGCCACATAGGATCTCCTTCTCACTATCCCTTGGATATGATTTATCGCCACATTGATTAGTGTAGGGGGTACCGCTGCCATTTCGCCCTGCCCAGGTGCTTTTTTCTGACCCGGTGCATACGACTTCTCCGACCCAGATGTCTTGTTCCTCCGGACATCCCCAAACGCTCAGCCAGGTTGAATTTCCTATCAGTTACATTTCCAATAGAATAGTTCACATCATGGCAATGAGAATCATCTTCATCCATATCCCCAAGACCGGCGGTTCGAGTTTTACGAATTTGCTCAGGGACACGTTCTATCCAGAGACAACGGTACTATCCCACTATATTCAAAAGATCGACACGCCCACTGCCACCTTTGATATCCGCCATATTCAGTTCAATCATCCCGATCGAGTGAGCATGTGCGGAGACATCTTCAATCCGCAATGCTACGAGCAGTACAAACAATGCCAGATCTATACCATTGTCAGAGATCCGGTAGACAGAATTGTGTCAGAGTTCAATTTCCAGAAGCACATCCTTGGGAATGGTCCGAAGATCAGCAGACTCCAACCCATTCCAAGGACACTGGAAGAGTACATTGAGCATCCACTGACATGGAATTATCAGGTGTCTTTTCTATTGGGCGGCGGAATCGTAACAAGAGACAGGATCACGGAAGATGACTACAAGCGTGTGATGGCGGCGATCGAGAAGTATCCCATTCATCTTGGCGTGACCGATCAATATGATAACTTCTTGAACACCTTTCAACACTACTCACATATTCAACTAAAGAGCAGCGTTCAGATCTTGAAGAAAACTTCCGATGAAATAAAGTCGCAAACCGTAGTGACACAACCAATCATCGATAAGATCCTCAAGTACAATGAGTGGGACCATCGATTGTATCAATATGCAAAACGTCAGGTGGAGAACGATAAGCGCGCAGAAGACGGCAAGACATGGAACTGGAAATGGGATGGGGACTTCAAATATTGAATCCGATAGAATGCACCCGGGGATCATCCCGACGCACCAGCGGGCGGTAAGAACTGAACCGGCCCCACTTCGATCACATCACAAGACCGCCTGTGTCGTTGATTTAGCGGCCGCTTTGTCGGCATAATCGAACGCTTCTTTCAGGCGAGCTTCAAGAATTTCAACCGGTTTATCTCTACCTTGAAACTTGAACACGGTGAACCCATTGTCAAAGAGCTGTTCGAATACACCGCGGCCCCAATCTATTGTCGGCACGTGGGCCTTTCGACGGCATGTTGCAGGCCAGGTCACTTCCAGCTGAAATGGTTGATTCTGATACGTATACGTGGCACTCATGACCTCGTAATGATTGCGGCATCCCATGGACCACACGCAGGGAGAGTTCACGATATAGTAGACACGGTGCCGCATCTCTTGCGGAACATTGTCACACATCTGCTGAATATTGTAATTCCAGAACTGTGGTGCACAAACTCGATCAAAAAGGCCCGATGCCATGATCTCCGGAAACGGACGATAGAAGCTCATGATGCAGGATGCGCCAATCGCCATGTTCGGGATATCGTTCTTTATCTCTTGAGCAAAACGCAATCGCGATACGGTGATGGACGAATGGTTCCGCTCCAGAATCTCGCAAACCTTCTTGACTCTGGGCGTATAGACAGGAAAGGAACCGTTCGCAAGGAGCTGAAAGCGTTCTCCGAGTCTTTCGCTCAACTGCTTCAAGTCGTCGATCGTTGGCAGCACGCTGTGCGCAATGTCTCCACTGCCTCTTCCCCCGCAGACTTCCCGGAGCGGTCCCAGCGCATTATAGAACACCAGTTCTTCACGGTCCTTGAAGGTTTCTTCAAGCCGCTTGAAATGTGGAACATATATCTTCATACGGTCAATCCCGGTTCGACGATGCGATACTGCATAAGGACAAGAGTAAGTATCGTTTTGAGCTCTGTAAAGTTCGCGAGCGACTTTTCAAACAGGCTCGGCAGTGCTTGGAGTCTCGGACGCCGTTGCACGATTCGGACAAGAGCATCTGTAACTCCTGGCTAAGAATCTGGCCCTGGGTCCCGAATCCACTCATGTACGGCAGTTCACCCCCGTATCCGCCCCATGGCCGGGCTGCTACAATCGCGTTTGATGAGTGAACTGTTGCATATCTTATTCGCCGGCGGGGGCGAGTTCGGCCTTCCAACCCTGAAACATCTGCGTGAGAGTGGGTACAACGTTCTGTCGGTGATCAGCCAGCCTGATCGGCCGGCCGGGCGCGGGCGCAGGACCACCCCTACACCGATCTCTCAGTATGCCATCGAAAACAATATGCCGCTGATCCGGACGGCCGACATCAACCAGGAGAAGCTTCCACCCGCCGACCTGCTGGTGGTGATCGCATTCGGACAGAAAATCGCACCGCACATCGCCGAACAGCCGCGGCTGGGCAGTATCAATCTCCACGCCTCGATCCTGCCTCGGTATCGCGGCGCAGCTCCCATCAATTGGGCGATCATTCGTGGCGAAACGATCACCGGAAACACGGTGATCCGCCTGGCACAGAAAATGGACGCCGGTGCAATCCTGGGAGAGTCGCAGCTTCAGATCGGTTCGCTGGAGACGGCCGGGGAATTGCACGACCGCCTGGCCGAAGATGGGGCCAGACTGGCTGTCCGGGTGGTGGCGGAACTGGCGGAGGGAACGGCCGTTGCCGTGGAGCAGGATCACGCGCTGGCGACACTTGCCCCGAAGATCACCCGTCAGGAGACGGTGCTGGATTTTGCCGGTGCATCGGCCAATGCCCTGGCCCATCGCATCCGCGGTCTTTACCCTTGGCCGGGCTGCCGCGCGCAGGTCCTGGATGCGGCGGGCGCCGTGCAGTCGCGGGTAACGCTCGTTCGCGCCCGTACAACCACAGGTGAAGGTCACCGCTGGCATCCGGGCGAATTGACTACCCATGGCGCCATCTCCGTCGGTGATGGCACAGACGCCTTAGAGATCATTGAACTTCAACCCGAAGGCCGCACACCCATGCCGCTCCAGGCCTATCACAATGGCCACCCCTGGATGCCCGGTATGCGTGTGGAGTCCATTGCATGAATATCGCTCGTGACTACGCCCTCAAACGTCTCGACCAGAAAAGACTTCCCGGCTGGCAAGCCCTGCGCCTGCCGCGGAAGTTTGCCACAACGATCACCCTTCCCCAGGACCTGCGCGATCTGGGCCTCGCCGAGCAGATCGAATCGGGTGTGGTGAAGAATCTCCTGCAACTGCAGTATTGGACGGAAGTTCACTCAGGTCGGCCACTGGCGAAGATCCACCCCCTGATGCAGAAGATCCTCGCCATTGCGATCTACCAGCTTCGCCTGCTGGATCGCATTCCCGCTTCGGCAGCAGTGGATGAAGCCGTTGAGCAGGCAAAACGCTTTGGCCTGCGACACGCCGCGGGGTTTGCCAATGCCGTGCTCCGCAAAGCTGCACGCGATCGCGCCATCGCCCTGCCGGAAGAGCCCGACCCGGCAAAGAAAGCAGTGCTCTGGTATTCCCATCCGTCCGAGCTCTTTGAGCGTCTTGCCACACTCTTTGGCCCAATACCAGCGCTGGCAATCTGCGGCCATAACAATCTCCAGCCTCCAACCACCGTCCGCCTGGCTCTTGGCAAGTCGTTGGCAGACATCCTGGCGATTTGCCCGGCCGAACCGCACAGCCAGGAAGGCATCTTCATCCTCAGCTCACCCGACAAATCGGCGATCGCCCGTCTGGCACAAGCCGGCATAGCGCAGGTGCAAGATCCAACCTCAGCGCAAGTCTTGGCCTATGCGCAGCTTGCGCCGGGCTTGAGCTTCCTCGATCGTTGCTGCGGCGTTGGGACCAAGACACTGCAGGCCTGGGAGCACCTGGGCCCGGACGCGGTCATTGTTGCCATGGACAGCTCGGCCGAACGGTGCCGGACCCTCCGTTCATCACTGATAGCGCGTCGGATCAGCAATGTTCAGATTGTGCAGGCGGAGATGTTCCCCAATGCCCATGCAGACCTGCCGCGCGGGTTTGATCGCATCCTGGTTGATGTTCCGTGCAGCAACAGTGGGGTCCTCGCCCGCCGGCCCGAAGCCCGCTATAGCCAATCAACCAAAGCTCTTGAGCAACTGGTAACGCTGCAGAAGCAGATCGTAACCGACGCCGCCAAACGCCTCGCGCCCAACGGTCTGCTGGTCTATTCCACTTGCAGCATCTGGCCGGAGGAGAATCAGAGCGTCGTGGAACATTTGCTGCACGCGAACACCGGCCTGTCTCTGTTGAAACAGCAGACGACGCTGCCATCCTGCACGGATGACCCCAAACACTATCACGATGGCGGGTTCCTCGCCGTACTGCAACGCAGATAGAGTTTCTATGCACAAACGCCCTTGTTGGCGCAGGTGACCCGAGGTATAATCACACCGACGTGGTGCGATGATCCGAGCTACGTCGGCTCGCCGTTGAGAGCATATCGGGTATGTGTGTACGGGGATTCTTGGAATAGTTCACGTTCTGTTGCGTTTGCATGCAGCGGAGGGTGTATGGATCTGCGCCCGTCAACTAGCGCCCTGCAACGAGCATGTCAGCTTGGCATACAGATGGCCAAGCGCGACCGACGTATCATCCCAATTCTGGCCGGCGCACATCAGTATTGCACATACGTACAGTTCATTACCGCCCATCGCCACAGGCTTGAGCACCTCGCGACCTTTGAGCCATGGGATGCCGCATTGCACAAAATCGCCGAAGAGGAGGGCAGACGCCTTGAACTCCGCGCTGAGAACCTCCGGCAGTGGGATCCGTTCCTGGACAGAGTGGTAGTCCCCATCCGCTGTGCCTTCTGGTACGGCTGGGAAAGCGTCTACCAACTTCGCAAGTTGTTTGACCAGCAGGTCATGTTGGCGCAGCGCGCAACCGAACGGCCGAATGTCTTGCGCGTATTCAACCCTCCAGTCTCGCCGCTGATCCCCTCCTCGCCGCTGCCTGATCGCTTCTACGAGGAGCAGGAATGGGATCAGATCGCCAAAGAGATGGCGCAAGAGGATCAGGAACGCCGTCGTCTGTCAGAGCTCATGCCCGACCCTGAACGATCGCAACTATAGAGCTTATAATAGATTACGTCCATATCGTCCCGTACGATCACGGTGCCCTCTTAGTACGCGTTGCCGGGGGCTTTGCGCGCGGCGCAGCCAGGGCGTCAGGCTGCCGCCGGGTGCGCCGGGCGCCTTTCCGCGATTTCCCTCGCATATAAAGCTCAGCCCGCTACACTTGTTGCAGGCGGAGGGAACACTGATAAGGAATCACTCATGTTCCAGAACATGTTTCAAGGGATCATCGAGAGTCTGCCTACCGACCCTGAAGGCGTGATCATCACCACGCTGGTCGCCGTGGGGATTGGTCTGGGAGCGATCACTGCCCTCCTGGGAGCTCTGCACAGCCGCCCGACCATGTCCATGGTGATGTTCGCCCTTGGCACAATCCTGGGCTACCTGCTGCCAGCGTGGCTCGGATTGCAGATAAACCGCTCGATAGCCATCGCAGTGACCGGCATCGCCTTCGGCCTGATTGGGTTCCTGCTCCATCGCTGGTGCGTGGCTTTTGCGCTGGGTACGCTCGTCTCGGGCGTTGCCATCGTTATCCTGTATGACCAGACCAACACCAGCAATGTTCTGGTGGCAGAGCAGTCCAACCAGACCAATGCAAGCGTGCAGCAGACCATCCGCGATCATTGGCAGACTGCGGCACCGCCGTTCAGGAAACTCGCACCTTGGATTGCGCCGGGCGCATTTGTGGCGGCGGTTGTCTTCAGTCTGGCACTTCCGAAGTTCGGCATGGCTGCTCTGTATGCCCTGGGCGGAACGGTACTCACGCTCTTCTCCATTGGGCTGGGACACGCCAGCGACAAGATCACCTGGCTGGATTCGCTGAAGAATGGTCCCATGACAGTGGCAGCGCTTGGCATTACCATGTTGATGGTGGGTTTCCTGGCGCAGGTTGGGCTGGTATACCGCCCAGTGCCAAAGCAACCCGATGGACCTGAAGACAAAAAGCGTCGCACGCCCGACCTTGAATAGGTTAGCGCGCCATGCACAATGCCTGCCATGCAGGGCAGGGATAACAAGGAGGTTATCACGATGCTCGCATATGGTTCGCTCGCGGCCGTTTCCGCTCAGACATGCCATGAGTGGCTGATCAACCCATCCGTCGGCTGGCCGACGCAGGAGAACTTCCGCATCTGGTGCCAGAATATGGATTCTGTCACGGGTGCGGTTCTGGTGGTTGCCGGCTTCATCTTTCTTTTTCACGGATTCAAGAATCACCGCCTGCTGATCGGGCTGACCGGTGCCACACTCGGGGCCTACCTATGCGGCGGCATGGCGCTGAAAATGAGCATGCCTCTGTGGATGGGACTGGCCCTGGGAATCATGCTCCTGGGCACCTTCTCCTACTTCTTTACCTCCTGGGCCGCCGCGGCCGTTGGCGCGGCCTGCGGGGCAATGCTGGGCGCATCAATCTGGCTTATGCTCCCGCGACTCGACCCGGCCTACGCCTGGTCCGGAGCCATGACCGGCGCGGTGGCGCTGGGGCTGCTGTGCTTCCTGATTTTCCGCATGAGCGTCATCGCATTCACCAGCATGCAGGGAGCGGTCATGCTGCCACTGGGTGCGCTGGGAATGGCGTATGACTATCACTCCCTGCAGGAAGGTCTCAATCGTTCGTTCAGTTCAATGCCTTTCGTGCTCCCCATCACCATATTGGGCCTGGCCATCCTCGGCTGCGGTTATCAGTACCTGCGCGCCCCGGCCGGCGGAGCTGCCGGCGGCGGAGGCAAGTCGTCGGGCGCGAAGAGCGGCGGCGAATCGAAACCAAAGGATTCATCCGCCAAGAAGGAAAAGGCGGCCGCCAGAGAATAGGTTCTGCCCCATGCGGATCAAACTCCACGCCGCGGCTGACAATGCTGCGGCGTGCTTGGTTTGCATCATCGCCAGTTCATCCTAATCGGTGACCATGTCCAACCCCAGCGCCATCCGCGTCATCCGCCGCTGCTGCTCCACCGCCTCGCAGCGCCGGCCAATCAGATTGTGAATCCGCCACAGGTAGTACACTTCCGTCTGCGCCACCGGATTGTCGATCACATCATCAATCGACATGTTTCGGAACGCCAGGATCCGCTGCAGCACGGTGTGATGAACCGAGTGCAGGACATGGCTGTCCACGCGAATCTGCTGCACCCGTAATCCTGTCAGGTCAGCCATAGCTTTCTCTCACTTGCAAGGTGGCCCTTGTCGCGAACCGCTCTCTGTGCGATGGTAGACGCAGTTCATGCGATTTGCCATCCTCCAGCACACCGGCATCCCCGCACCGCACTTCGATCTGCTGATCGAAACCGGCCCCGATGACCTGCTGCTGACATTTCGCCTGGAGCAATGGCCGATCACCTCGCTATGCGACATCGTTCGTCAGCAGGACCATCGCCGCATCTACCTGGACTACGAGGGGCCCATTTCCCGCAACCGTGGTCAGGTTCGCCGAGTCGCCTCGGGGCAGTACAGCAAGACGGTGCTCACGTCTTCGGCGGTTGACATCACTCTGGCCCTGGATCCGCCGGTTCGGCTCTGCCTGACTCATATTCAGGCCGACCAATGGCATCTCGTCGCCAGCTAGTCGATCCGTACATCCTATCGCTGTTGCAGTGGCAGAGCACCTTCCTTGCGTGGTGTCGACAGGCATGCGGCGTACAGCATCACGCCCGCCAGTACCAGCACGCCCCAGCCGATATCCGGAAACGTTACCTGCAGATACGGCAGCCAGTATTGCGCTTCGGGAGCCTGCAGAACAAATCCCATGATGTAATCCGCCATCATGACACACGCCAGCAGAGACAGCACCAGCCAGAGAACCAAACCCCCAATGCTGATGGCCGCATAGGCGCTGATCAGCGCCGCCGGCCACATCAGGTAACGGTCGATCATCTGCGGCAGAACAGCAAACGCCAGCATGAAGGGCAGTGCCAGCGACAATAACAGCCTGGGATCATGTTTCACGCGATGCCGCACGGCCGCGATGATTCCGATGCTCAGCAGCGCTGCAAATGCCCACACCATGACCAGCCGAATCGGAACCGGTGTCGAAGGCCCAATCCACGGAATCCACGATAGATTGATGGTGTCTGCGAATTGCCAGTTGTAACGGACTTCCATGATGGAGCCGAGATTAGAAGCGTGACACCAGTACAGGTGCCTCCAGTGCCGCGTGCCATACTTGATGCCGATGTCGTACCACGCCATGCTCGCGCCATACATCGGCACGGTCAGTGCCAGGCCGCCCGCCCACAACCCCAGCGCGCACGAAGGTGCCCACCATCGAGACCCAAGCATGGCAAGTGCCATCACGGCACCGATCAGCGCCAGCGCATACAACTGTTGTTCACGAGGCAGCGCACGCACAAACCAGTACACTACACCGCACGCCAGCATGGCCGGTAGCCCACGCAGTATCGGCCACACCTTACCCTTGCGCGGCAGCAGGTTCACAAGGACGAGTATCGCCCCCGCCACGCCCAGGTGAGTCATCCACTGCAGCGACTCGGGTGAACGCAACATCCACGGCCAGACTACCAGGGCGATCGCCCCAGCCATGCCGATCAGTATGCGCAGCACGCCAGGCAACTGCCCCCGCAAGAGCGGCAACGCCAGAAGTAGCGGCGTGGCAACCAGAATCTGCCCCTTCCCCATCGCTTCCAGTCCCACGATGAACCCCGCCGCCAGCCACCAGCCGCGCAGAACAAAGTAGAATCCGAAGATGATGGCAGGCAACACCCACACATCCCATTGCGGGTAGACATGGGCGTTGAACATCACGGCCGGATTGAACCACAGCAGCAGTGCCGCCAGGATCGCCGGAAACATGCCATTGGTGTCAGCCAATGACACCGCGGGCAATGGATGATCACCCCACCGCCACCATGGCTCGGGCGCACTCCCGCGGCAGACGCGCAGCCAGTGATATACCAGTAAGAACATCCCCAGACTGGCGGCCAGTTCGCACGCCATGTTCAGATACAGCATCGGCGCTGTGAACTCGTACTCAGGTTGCCAGTTCACGCGCCCGCCGCCGGCCATGTGCTGCTGCGCCCAGTCGGCCCACCACGAGACAATCATCAGCCGTAGGGGCGGATAGTCCAAGGCGAACACGCCGGGCATGTTCAGATCCTCGAATTCCGCGTCCGAACCGTATTGCTTCACCAGGGTGTCATAGACGTTGTATACGCCGACCTCGTTGGCATATCTCCCCCAGCGGATGGCGTTATTGACGCTGTTGGTGAAGCGAATGTCGGTAGTCTGATCCCACGCCCAGCGACGCAAACCAATGCCGCCATAGATCGCCGCCGCCGCGACCAGCAGCACCAGTATCCGGGCAAGCCAGTGCCTATTGTGCTTTGGCGAGGCCGCCGGCTTTGCCACGACACCTCGGCGCGGCTGATCTGGTGCCAGGTCATAGGTATCCATGTTCGTATCACCTGCCCAATCGCTCCGCCGTTATGGTGACCGCCTGCTGTCCCCTTCGATGTCGCCCGATCCGTTTTTCTACCGGTTCTGCATCTTCCGCCGGATTTGCTGCAGGCGATCGAGCATGACGGCTGTCAGCAGAATGGCCCCGCTTACCACATATTGATAGAAAGTCTGAATATTCAGCAGATTCATCACGTTCTGGACAATGCCCATGATCAGCACGCCGGTGATCATGCCGGTGATGGTTCCAACTCCGCCGGCCAGCGAGACTCCGCCGAGTACGCAGGCTGAGATCACCTGGAGCACCAATGACGTGTCTGTGTTCGGCTGCCCCGTGGTCATCCGCGACGACAACACAATCCCGGCCAGACCGGCAATCATTCCCTGCATGGCGAAAATCGTCACCTTGGTGCGCGCCACGGCAATTCCCGCCAGGTGCGCTGCCTCCTTGTTCCCGCCGATTGCCAGCGTGTTTCGGCCAAATGTTGTACGGTTCAGCAGCAGGCCGAATATGACAAAACACGCCAGCATAATCCATATTGGCGTCACCACCCCAAGAAAGCTTGAGGTGCCCAAGGCAAAGAAACGTCCCTCGCGTATGCCCACTGACTTGCCATCATTCACAAGAAAAGCCATCCCCTGCACCATCTGCATCGTGGCCAGGGTAGTGATCAAGGCATTGATTCCCATATAGGCAATCACCACACCGTTGATCAGGCCAACCACGCCCCCGGCGAGAATTCCCGCAGCCACGCCCAGCAGCACACTGCCCGTGGCATTAATGACTACCGCAGCGAGCATGCCTGACATGGCCACTACCGCCCCTGCTGACAGATCAAAATCCCCCGCGGCAAGACAGAACAGCATTGTGCACGCTATAGCGCCAACCGTGGTCAACGCCAGAGCCAGACCCAGGAGATTCACTCTAGTCAGGAAGTTCGGCACCAATGCCGACACCATGACGAACAGCACAATCAGGATCAGCAGCATGCCCATGCGATCCCAGACGCTGCCCAAGAGCGACGGAAGCGTCGTCCTGGATGCTGCTGGGATCGTCTTTTGCGATGTCGTCGTATTCGTCGTGGTCATAGCATTCCCTCATGAGATTCCGCATCGGGCAGCGCCAGGGCCAGGATCCTCTCCTCGGTCGCCTCCGCGCGATCAATCGACTGCACGATGCGGCCCTCACGCATTACGATGATGCGGTCGCTGATCCCCAGCACCTCCGGCAGGTCGCTTGAGACAACGATCACCGCGACGTTCTGTTTGGCCAGACCATAGATGATTGAATAGATCTCCTGCTTTGCTCCCACGTCGATGCCGCGGGTGGGCTCATCCAGCAGAATCACCTTCATATTCTCATCCAGCCAGCGGGCCAGGATCGTCTTCTGCTGGTTGCCGCCGGAGAGATTCATGATCTTCTGAGACAGTCCCGGCGTTTTGATGGCCATCCGTTTGACATGCCCCGATGCCCGCACCTGTTCGCGATGCTCGTTGATCCAGAACCCGCCGAAAAATCCCCCCCGCCTCGAACTGATGTTGATGTTCTCCATGACCGAGAGCACGGGAAAGATGCCCTCATCCTTGCGATCCTCGGGGCAAAGTACCAGACCGCTGTTAATGGCATCTTTGGGCGAGCGAACTCGCAGCCGCGTTCCACGCACGCTGATCTCGCCCCGGACCGGCCGCTGGGCGCCATAGACCAGCTTCATCAGCTCCGTCCGGCCGGCGCCAACCAGGCCGAAGAAGCCCACAATCTCTCCCTGCGCTACCGTAAAGCTTGCTGGTTCGCGCAGCCCCTTGCCCATCACGCCTTTGACTTGCAGCGCCACAGGGCCATGCGCCCGTGGTGCATATGCGTAGATATCGGCAATATCCCGCCCAACCATCCGGTTGATCAGAACGTCGCTGGAGAGCCCTTTGGTCGCCGGGAAATGCTCGACGACCCGGCCGTCGCGGAATACCGTAACCGCGTCGGCGATCTGGAAGATCTCTTCCAGGCGATGCGAAACGTAGATGATGACGTGCCCGCTGCTTCGGAGTTGCCTGATGATGCCGAAGAGTTTCTGGGCCTCGCGATTGGAGAGACTGCTGGTTGGCTCATCAAAGGCGATGATCTTGGCTCCACGGGTCAGCGCCTTGGCAATCTCCACCATCTGTCGCTGGGCAATGGGCAATTGCTCCACGCGCAGCGACGGGTCGATCTCTTCGCCCACCTGCGCCAGTTGCTGGCGCGCCAGCGTTGCCAGCCGGCCACGGTCCACCACGCCCCAGCGGTTTGGCAGATGCCCCAGGAACAGGTTCTCGGCCACCGACAGCTTGGGTGCCAGGTGCAACTCCTGGTAGATCACCGCAATTCCGGCGGTGATGGCCTCGGCCGTTGAAGAAAAGACCCTCTCCTTCCCGCCCACGCGCAGATGGCCGCTGCTGGGTCTGTGCGCGCCGCTGAGGACCTTCAGTAAGGTGCTTTTGCCCGCGCCATTCTCGCCGACCAGGGCGTGCACCGAACCTTCCTGTACATCCATGTGGATGTTGTCCAGCGCCTGGACACCCGGGAAAGCCTTGCTGACCGCGCGGAACTGGAGATACGCGTCGCTCATTGCCCGCTGCTTAGTCCAGCAGCCCCTCTTCCTTCATGATCTTCTCGTACGTGTCGCGAGTGATCAGGAAGCCGTTTGTGTAAGTAATCTTGGGGGGCTCTTTCCCATCCTTGATCCACTGGTACATCATCTCAGCCGTGCCAAAACCATGCTGGCGGGGCGCAAGCAGGATCGATCCCCAGAACCCAGTGGGCGTGTCGCGGCGGAATTCGTCCTTGGCATTGGTGCCGTTAATGCCCACACCGATAACATGATCCTTGTCCAGTCCGCGTCCCTCCATGGCGCGAATTGCGCCCAGGACGCCATTGTCATTCGTGCTGCACACCAGCCAGTTCTTCACGTCGGGATGCTGGGTCAGCATGATATTGGCAGCATCCATTGCGTGGGGTACATCGGCTGCGTTCTGTTGCGGAGCCCTGAAAATGCGCTCCTTTGGAAAACCCGCATCAACCAAAGCCTGGGCCGTGCCTTCAGTCCGCAGCCGGCCGGTTTCCAGCTCATCCCATGTCACCATGCACAGCGCCGTTTCCTCAGGTTTCCAGCCGCGCTTCTTCATCTGCTCGGCCAGGATTTCACCCACCATCTTGCCGATGTTGCTGGCCGATATGCCCAGGTGTGGCACGTCCAGGAATTTGCCGTCGGCGCCAACAAGCTGGTCGTCCACGCTCATGAGCTTGATCCCGGCGGCCGATGTCTTGGCAACAATTGTCGGCCCCAGACGAACATCTGGCGCGCAAATGATCATGCCCTTGGCGTTCATCGCGGCCAGATTGTCGATGACCCGAAGCGTCTCCCCGCCGTCCAGTGCCCCGACTTTGACCAGCTTGAAGCCATACTTGTCGGCCGCCTGCTGGGCAAACTTCCATTCATTCTGATACCACGTATCATCCGGCCGATTGACCACAAAGCCGATCGTGATCTGATCCGAAGCCTGCTTCTTGCCACAACCCAAGCCAAGCAAACACAGAAACAGACACGCCATACCCAGGCCAATGAGTGATCGATGCATGTTCATCCTCTTATTGGAGAGCAAAGCCGCAAAGCGCTGATGACAGGACAATCCTGGCGCGGCCGATGCGCCCGACATGTGGACGCACCGATTTCACCGGGCATGATAGCTTTTACCGGCCGGCGAGGAAGACCCCTAGCGGGTTTTCTCAAGTTCGAACGCATCGTGGACGAGTTGAAGGGCCTTTGGCCCATCTTCCTTGCGGATGATGCAGGAAATCTTGATCTCGCTGGTCGTGATATTCTGGATGTTGATCCCCGCGCCGGCCAGAGCGCCAAACATGCGCTGGGCAACGCCAGTGTGAACTCGCATACCCACGCCGACCACGCTTACCTTAGACAGATCGCCCTGGTAAGCGGCCTTGGCATTCCCGCCGAGTTCTTTCAGGAGCTTCTCGACGACGCTCTTTAAGTCGTTCAGTTCACCGTGCTCAACCGTGAAGGACACGTTGGCCGTATTGTCGTCCATGACATTCTGGATGATGTCGTCAACGACGATATTGGCGGCCGCAATCTCTCCGAAGACCCGGGCGGCAATGCCTGGCCGGTCGGGAACGCCCTTGAGAGTAACGCGGGTGAGATCCTTTTTCAGGGCTGCACCGGAAACGACAATGTGTTCCATGTTCGGGTTCTCCGCAACGATCCACGTCCCCTCGCCATCATGTGCGCTGTTGCGGACATGCAGCGGGACGTTGTATTTCTTGGCAAACTCCACCGCACGGGTCTGCAGCACGCTTGCGCCCAGCCCGGAGAGTTCAAGCATTTCATCGTAGCTGATGCGGTCAATCTTCCGGGCATTCTTCACGATGCGCGGGTCGGCGGTATAGATGCCATCGACATCGGTGAAATTCTCGCAGACATCCGCCTTAAGCACAGCGCCAACGGCAACCAGCGTGGCATTGGAGCCGCCACGACCCAGCGTGGTGTAATCGCCATCTTCCGTGATGCCCTGGAAGCCGGCAATAATGACGATCTTGCCGGCGTGAAGCTGCTCGAAAATGCGCTGCTTGTTGATCGACTGGATGCGCGCCTTGGAGAAGACACTATCGGTAATCAGGCCGATCTGCCCCCCCGTGAAGCTGATCGCCTGATGCCCCTGCGCATGAATCCCCATCGCCATCAGGGCAATCGTCACCTGCTCGCCCGTAACCAGGAGCTGATCCATCTCCCGCTTGGGTGGAATGGTCTGTATCGCGTTGTATTGGCAGACCTTCTGGGCCAGTTCGATCAGGTCGTCGGTCGTGTCACCCATGGCGGACACGACCACAACCACTTGATTGCCGCGCTCCTGGGCAGCAATCGCCTTACGACAGGCAGCGTGAATCTTCTCGGGGGTGGCAACCGAGGTCCCACCGAATTTCTGGACGATCAGACCCATGTGTTGTTCCTTAAATAGCCTGCGCCGCGGCTCATTTTGGAATAGCCCGGCACGATGATGAGGGCGGGATTATAGCTCCCGTCAGGGCGCAGGCAACTGCTTCGGTCTGCCCGGCGTGCCCACCCCAGTCGCCCAACATGAAAACACCCACGCCCCGGGACCAACCTAAGTGCAGTCCCGCCAAGCACATAGCAAGTTGACGATTCAGAGCCGGGCGCGTTAGCTTAGTGTCGTGGCGAGGCAGAAACGTCAGGGCGGTCGCCCGTTTGGCGACGATAGCTGGTCCGATGAAGTGGTGCAACGGCCGGGTCTCGAATCGGCAATGCGGCCCCTGGGTCGTCCCAGAAAGGCGGTAGGTGCATGCAATGCCCCATGAACGTGAAACAACGAATCCAGGCCCCTTTTTCTTCTTCATATAGTAGTACCTAAATGGGTGTCGACCATGTGCAATGCCCCGAAGAAAGTATGGGATCACGAACGCAGTAGCCAAGAGGACCTGCCAAGCATGCTGGGGCTGGAGCTGGTTTATATAATAGTAGCTCTTGTTGCAGGCGTTGGCCTGTGGATCGTCTGCCTCGTGTGCAGCGAATGGCTTGACTGGCAATGGCCCTATGCGTTCTGCTTTCCCTGTGCGTCGCTCACGCTTGCTTTGGGGCACTCAGTGGAAATGGGCGAAATTGTCGGAAGGCTTGTATGGTTTTTCGCTTTTCTCCAATTTGTGCCGTATGCAGTGATTCTCGGCATTGCTGGCGCGCATAGACGGGGATGGCAATGCCTGAAATGGATTGCCCTGGCACATGCCATACTTGCTTTCGTCGCTGTCGGGACTCTGTGGATTCGATGCGGGAGGTTTGCCTGAACAGCACTCGGATAAGGGGCCTGGATTCGTAGAATGAACACAGGAGAGGAAGCCAAGTGGGAGGAAGCCAAGTGAGGAAGCCAAGAGGGAGTATCGGAAAACTATCGGAAAACAGGACGCAGATCGTATATGACTCGCATCCCACTCTCCCGCTCCTATCTGAATACCCCCTGGCCCATCGCCGCCTTCAACGTGATGAGCAAGCCCGGTGGCGCGGGGTGTAATCTCGCGTGTGAATACTGTTTCTATAAACACAACCAAAGAAGTCGGGAGCCAGAAGACAGAAGCCAGAACGGAACGTGCAGTTCAGCCATGAGCGATGCCCCGCTGGAGCAGTTTGTCGCCGAGTACATCGCTGCGCAGGACAACCCCACCGTCTTCTTCGCCTGGCAGGGCGGCGAGCCAACCCTCGCCGGCCTGGACTTTTACCGCCGGGTCATCGCCCTCCAGCAGAAGCATGCTCGCAAAGGTGTAACCATCTCCAATGCCCTGCAGACCAATGGTGTGCTGCTGGATGAGCAGTGGTGTCAGTTTCTCAAGGAACATGATTGGGCTGTGGGCATAAGTATCGACGGCCCGGCCGATATCCACGATGCCTATCGCCGCACCCGTTCCGGGGCCGGATCGTATGCTTCAGTCCGCCAGGCGATTGAACTGCTGCACAAACATAACATCCACTTTGACACGCTGACCACAATCACCCCGGCCAATGTCAACCGGGTGGAGGAACTCTACGAGTTCATCATGCGCGAGCTGCGCCCCAATGTGGCTCAGTTCCAGCCGTGCGTGGAGCGGAAGGACCACACCACCGTCGCCCCCGGCCACTGGCCGGCCGAGACCCTGCTCACCGTGGGAGATGAACGCCTGCGCCCGGGCCATCCCGATTCCATCATGACCGACTGGTCCATCTCCGCCGAGGACTGGGGAAACTTCCTCTGCCAGGTGTTTGACCTCTGGTGGCAGCGGGATCGCCAAGGAACACCCATCAACTGGTTCCACTCCTGGGCCAGCCAGTTTGCTGGCGGCAGCGCCTTGATGTGCATCTGCTCCCCCATCTGCGGCCGGTCGGTCTCCATGGAGAAAGATGGCAGCGTCTATAGCTGTGACCACTTCGTCTACCCGGAGTACAAACTGGGTGTAGCCGACGGCAAGACCGGCCAAACCCTCTCCGACCTCGTCCGCAGCCAGCGGCAGAAGCAGTTTGGCGAAGCCAAGAGCAGAAACCTCCCTGGCTACTGCAAACATTGTCCATTCCTTCAGGTCTGCTTTGGCGAATGCCCCAAGCGCCGGTTCACCAAGACCCCCGACGGCGAACCCGGCCTAAACTACCTCTGCCCCGGCCTCCGCCTCTTCTACCACCACGCCGGCAGCAGGCTTGCTGAGTACGGCCACCAACTCCGCTGACCTGCAATTCCCCATTTCCGCTCTCCCCATCTCCCCCTCTCGCACTCTCCCCCTCGTTCTGATTCCTGCCCCCCTCTCCGCGTCCCGCGATGAATCTTGCCCTCCAGAAATCTTCAAATTTTCTTTACCCCTCACTTTTCAGCCATTTTAGCGCAAAAACCCTCCCAACCACCCCATAGGGTAGAGGGACGTGCTTTTCCTCCCTCCTCTCCCGCGTCCACGGATGGAGTCGCCGTGGCGACGGAGAGGACCGAGGCGAGGGTGTGTACCCGCATAGCTATTTGACAACCACATACGTTCCGTTATTCGCCTTACACAGAAGGTGCAGCGCGCGACACTTCCATACATTTCATGCACTAACTTGCACCCAAACCCCTGTCCCACCAAGACTTAACCCCGCGCGACATGTGTGCATCTAGCGCGCGACACTTTCCCACCCCTCCACAACTCCCGCTGTCATCGCTACTTACACGACCACCCGGCGCAACGAATTCCCCCGTTTCCGCCCACTGTCGCGCGCCTTGGTCTGCATGCTGACTTCTGACTTCTGACTTCTGACCTCCGACCTCCGACTTCCGGCTCCGCGGGGGGACTTATCCACAATCAGGTCGAACCTGCGCACCTCCTCCCCCAATCTCCACCTAACCGCTTGCCTCCGCAGCACTTACCATATAGGGGGTATCCCGCTCCAGAACCTGCGCACCTGTCACTTATCCACACCCGGCCCCTTTTTTGTCTTACTCCCCATCGCCCCCTCTTACGCTCTTCCCATCTTCCCTCCGTGCCTTGGTGCCTTCTTCGCCATTGATTCGTCATTCCCGCGCAGCGGGCAGTTATCGTTTGACTGGTGCAACTTCCAGCGGCATAATGAAATATAGTCACGCCCCTGAATCGTCATGGGGCATCTTGATTGCCGTTGCCAACGGCACGAAAAGGGTTTTGCGAGGATAAGGACACACTCATGCGCCTTACTTTCCGGCATCAGGCCTTCAAAGCATCGATCAGCGCGGTACTGGCGAGCTCGGCTATTGGCCTTACGGGCGCGGGCTGCGATACACGCAGTACCTCCGACAGCAAGGCGGCGCAGAGCATCCTCAATGATGATTTCCAGGCGGCCGCAAAGGAAAAGGGGGCGTCCACGGCTATCACCGCCCTCGCTGCCAAGGTGGCCGCCAGCGAACAGGTCGCCTCTTCTCTGCCCACCTACCAGAGCCTTGCCGCGCAGCAGATCGCTATCTCGCAAAAGATGTGGCAGATCGGCCGCCTGAACCTCACGGCGCAACGCATCGCCACCTCGGCCAATGAACTGAGCAAATACAAACCAGATGCCGCACTGGCGGAACTGGACAAGACCCTCGCCCTCGTGCGCGGTGGCGCCCAGAAAGACTGGGCCGTCGCCGAAGGTGTGAATCTCCCTACGGCGGCCGCGAGCCTGGCAAACGCCAATGCCCTGAAAGACAAAATTGCTGAGACCCAAAGGGCCCTGGCGGACCTCAAGCAGAAGCATGATCAGCTTGCAGGCAACTCCCGGCAGCTTATGGAGCAATCGAACAGTGCCAAGGGCGAGCAGGCAGTGACGCTCTTCAAGCAATCGGCCGATGCGCGCAAGCAGGCCTCCGAAACCCAGGTGCAGATCGAGAAGACCGAGGCATCACTGGTGCCGCTGCAGCAGGATCTGCAGGTTGCCGAAGGCCAGTCGCAGCAATCCGCCCAGACAGTCGATTTGTTCGCCGGTCAGCGCGATGCGATTGAGAAGGGCTGGCGCGGCGTGGCAGCGCAGATGGAGCAACGAACCGGATACGCTGGCCAGGTCTACTCCAAAATGGATGATGCCCAGTTCGCCAGTATCTCTCTTGGCGCCAGCGAGTTGGTGCAACTGACGGACCAATACACCAAAGACAACCTGGCCTACCAACAGCAGTTGGACGGGGCATCGGCTCTTGTCCGCGGTGCCGTAAGCAGTTCCGAGAAGACGATCACAGATCTGCGGGCACAGGGCGCCACCAGGGGCTCGCCGATCACCAAACTCACCGACGCCGTGTTTGACCCATCTGCAGTCCGCGTCCTGCAGGGCCAGATCCAATACGCCATCGGTTCGACACTCGGTGCGCAGGCCAGCCTGACCGCGTATGAATCAAAGGTCGCCGAAACCACCGCCCAGCTCGGTGCCGCTCTCAAGCAACCAGTGCCCGAGAGCATGAATGATGCCGCCCGGGCAAAGCTCAAGACCGAGCAGGGCGATCAGCTCACCAAGGCCGGCGAATCTCTCAAAGCCGCCGGCGAAACCTTCGATACGGTAAGCCAGGCCATGGCCACAACTCCGGACGCCAAACAGGCGGCCACCATTGGCCGGATGATCTCCCTGGCAGATTCGTCCACGGTCATGCAGACAGCCGGCGATGCCGCCGGCGCCAAGCAGGCGCTCGACGAGGCAAAGGCGCTGCGCGACAGCCTCCTGCAAGCCGGCCCGCTGCTCGGATTGCCCGATACCCTGACGGTCGCCGCTTCAGCCGCGCCCGCCACAACGCCCACAACCACTGCCGTCGAAAAGCAGTAAGCGATTGAGTTCCTAAAGAACCTTACGTGGAGACGATCGACTCGTCTTACCTCACCTCTATTGCCTTCTCCGGACATGCCTTCCGGCAGATATCACACTTCGTGCATATCGCCTGATCGATCTCATGCCGCCGATACGGCGCAAAGGCAATCGCCTGCACCGGACATTGCTGGGCGCAGATGGTACACCCGATACACGTCTCGGTAATCGTGTACTTCACCAGGTCGCGGCACTTGCCGGCCGGGCATCTGCCCTTCAGGTGCGCTTCGTACTCCTCGCGAAAGTACTTCAGCGTCGTCAGCACGGGGTTGGGCGCTGTCTGCCCCAACCCGCACAAGCTCGAGCACTTCACCTGGTCGGCCAGCTCCTCCAGTTTCTTCATATCCGCCGCCACTGCCTTTCCCTGGCAGAAGCGATCCAGAATCTCCAGCATGCGCTGAGTCCCCACCCGGCAGAACGTGCATTTCCCGCAGCTCTCCGCCTGCGTGAAGTGCAGGAAATACCGCGCCATATCCACCATGCAGTCGCCATCATCCAGCACCACCAGCCCGCCCGAGCCCATGATCGCCCCGACCGCCCCCAGCGATTCATAATCCACCTTGGTATCCGCCAGGCTCGCGGGTATGCACCCCCCCGATGGCCCGCCGATCTGCACCGCCTTGAACCGTCGCCCCTCCTCCGACAGCTCCACGCCCCCGCCAATCTCTTCGACAATCTGCCGGATCGTCACGCCCATCGGCACCTCGATCAGCCCGCCCCGCCGCACCTTCCCCGTCAGCGCAAAAACCTTCGTCCCCTTGCTCTTCTGGGTCCCCAGTTTGGCAAACTCTTCCCCGCCATGCCGCACGATCCACGGCACCATCGCCAGCGTCTCGACGTTGTTGATCAACGTCGGCTTATCCCACAATCCCTGCTGCGCTGGATACGGTGGCCGCAAAACCGGCATCCCGCGCTGTCCCTCGATACTCGCAATCAGCGCAGTCTCCTCACCGCACACAAACGCCCCCGCCCCCTCGGCAATCTCCACATCAAACGAGAACGCCGACCCGCCCATGCCGCTCCCCAGCATCCCCCGCGTCCGCATCACCTCGATCGCCGCGCGAATCCGCTCCACCGCCAGTGGATACTCGTGCCGGATATAGAACCGCCCCTCGCTGGCCCCCACCGCCCACGCTGCGATGATCATTCCCTCGATCACGCGATACGGATAGCTCTCCAGGATCATCCGATCCATGAACGCACCGGGATCTCCTTCATCGCCATTACAGATCACATACTTCCGCACCCCGCGTGCCTGCGCCACCATCCGCCACTTCCGCCCGGTGGGGAACCCCGCCCCACCTCTGCCGCGCAGACCCGATGCCTCGATCTGTCCGACCACCTCATCCGCCGTCGCCCCGCCCCCCAGCACCTTCCGCATCGCCTCAAACCCACCATGCGCCATGTATTCATCGATATCCAATGGATCGAGATGCCCGCAATCCTCCGTCGCCAGCCGCGTCTGCTTCTCCAGAAACGAGCACATCGGCTCTTCCGCAAACGTCCGCGCCCGCGCTGCCAATTCCCCACCCACCTCATCCGTCAACAGCCGATTCACCCATCCATCCACCCTTCCTGCCACCCTCCGCACCAATCCCCGCGACCGGAAATGCCGCCTTACAATCGCCTCCGCCTGCTCCGCCGTCACCTTCGTATAAACAATCGACCCCGCCTCCCCTTCTGACTGCAGTTTATCCGCCGCGGCGGGACTTCTGACTTCTGACTTCTTCCCCAACACGATTTCCACCATCGGCGTCTGATGGCACATCCCCACGCAGCCCACCGGCTTCACCACCGCCCGCGCCCCCATCCGCTGCACCGTCCGTTCCAGCGCATCTCTCACCCCCTGGCTCCCCCCCGCCACGCAGCAAGACCCCACCCCCACCCGTATCTCCCCTGTTTCGCTCTCCCCCTCTCCTCCTCTCCCCCTCCTTGTTTCCGCTTTCCGCTCTCCGCTATCCGCTCTTGCCTCCAGCACTCTCTCCGCCTCATCCAGCAGCCTCCCCACTTCACCGGCCGCCACATGCCCCAGCGTAATCACATCCACCTGCACCACCGGCGCCAGCGTGCAGCAGCCCAGACACCCCACCCGCTCCACCGTGAACCGCCCCCCCGCATCCGTATCTTCCTCCCCCACAAGATGCAGTTCCCGCGCTATCGCATCATGCACCAGTTCCGACCCCTTCACATGGCACGCCGTCCCATGGCAAACCCGTACCGTATGCCGCCCGGCCGGCCGGTGGCGAAACTGCGTGAAAAACGTCGACACCCCCGCCACCGCCGCCGGTGTGATCTCCGTCTTCTGGGCTATCCGCTCCAGCGCCTCGTCCGGCAGATACCGATAATGCTCTTGTATCGCCTGCAGCAGCGCAATCAGATTCCCCGGCCGCGCCCCAATTCGCGCAATCGCCTCATCCACAAACGCCAGATCGACTTTGTCCGCAACAGCTACCATTCGCAGGGCGTGCAACCTAAGCCACCCCCGCCCCCCGGTCAATCCACCCTCCACCTCAACCGCCCCATCCGTAATCTCCCCCCTACGAATGAACTGGCCTTACCACAGGTTCCTTGATCGCCCCTTCAGCAGCAGGCTCACTTGCGAGAACACCGGGCCAAAGACCGGCAGCACCGGCGGATCCACCGGCAATGAGGAGATCGCGGACCTGGTTTTGACGTAATTGATATCCGCGACATTCACCAGGTCATTCCCATCGAAGTCCGACCGGTAACTACTCGTCGTCTCCGGCAGGGCGCTGCGACTCTTGGTCTGATTGATATCCGCCACATTCACCTTCCCCAGGCTCCCGCCAGTGGAATCTCCTGGCAGAACATCCAACCGGAAGGCAAAATCGCCACTCGCCACTCCGTTGCCAGAGGGGAAGCTGCTGGTAGCACCCACCTGGCTGTAACTCGTCGGGTTCGTCCATTCACCATCCAACGCATTTCCGGCCGCATCCTTCACCGGTGTCGCTCCACTACCTGGCAGAGCCACATAGAGCTTGTCGGCGCCAATCACCGCCGAGAGCGACCAGGTGGCCACATGATCCGTGGCGCTATAGGAGAAGCCCGACACGCTGTAGCTGCTCACCGACCCCACAATCGCAAACTGCGCCTGAGCCACCGAGACATCTTCACTGAAGGCAATCGAAATCCGATTGAGATTGCGCCAGGGGAGAGTCTGCAGTTGAGCAGCACCTGAGCCTACCGGAATGGCATACCCATAGGTAGAACTCGAACCGCTCATGTTGGTTGCCAGGAAGGAAAGGAAGTTCGTGTTCCAGGTTGAGCCCCTCACATACACCGCTGTGACCGTAGGAGCGATCTCATCGACATCGGTCACACTGATCGTAAAGGCCTTCTCAAACCACAGACCTTCGGCGTCGGTACTGCGCAAGCGAATCGAGTAGCTATTCCTGGCCTCATAGTTGAACGACGCGGCGGTCAGAAGTTGATTGCCACTCACGCTAAAGCTGGCGTTGTCGGTGCTGCCCGGTCCACTTACAAGCAAATAGGTGAACGTGTCGCCGGCATCGGGATCGGTTGTACTGAAGTTGCCCACCACCGTCCCGGTCGGCTGGTTCTCCGCCACGCTGTTTCCCGAAAGCGAGATGTCTGTTGGCGGATTCAACACCGGAATATCGGCCGGCAGCGGCGCAACATCCGCATAGGTTCGCCCAATCCGGATCTCGTCATACTGTGGGATGAGGCCCCACTTCCCGCGAATCGCCACCCGCGTACTGCTGGGCGCAGTAAGTGTTGAACTGAGCGTCCTATTCAGCCACGCAGAGGCAACACTCGGTGACGTCGAACCCGGTGCCGGATTCGTCCATACCTGCAATACATCCTGGCCGTTGCCGGCTGGATTGAACACCTGGCGTATGACTACAAAGTAGGTCTGTCCCGGCGTAATGGCGGATGTTGTCGGCCCGTTCCAACTGCCATCCACGGTCCGGATGGAAAAGTAGAAGTTCCCGGTCATGCCCTGGTACCACAGTGCAATGCTGCCGAAATCAATCTCCGAGTTAGTCCACGAGCCATCCAGGACCAGATCCGGCTTGATCAGGAAACTTGACCACAATTCGGTACCGTCGGTCCCGAAGCTCGTCGCAGTATTCCGTGTTGAGGTGACGCCGTAGTACGTCGTAAAGCTCCGCCCGCCTGTAAGCAAACCATCTGCCGGCGCTCCCGCCGTCAGCCCCGACCCATTGATGATCGGCTCGCCATCATCCCGCTCGACACACCACGCATCCGCCCAGCCGCTGCCGCCCGACAGGTTATGCAGGTACTGTCCCTGCGTATAGTTGAACCCCTCATATGCCAGAAGCGTCGAATTACCCAGCGTCATGACCGTCGCCGGCGATGATGGCGCTGAGGCGAGATTGCCCACCGTAGCGCTGACCCGATATCGGTACGCTGTGCTGGGAGAGAGCCCCGTATCGCTCCAGTTCAGGATGTCCCCGCCGCTTATCGTCTTCCGTAGCGACCACGTCGCCCCATTGTCATCAGAGCGCTCGATCCTGAACCCGTCGATCGACGCGTGGCCGACGTACTGCCATTGCAGGTCCGCCTGCCCCGATGTCGTAGCGATTGCCGTAAGACTGCTCATCGCATTGAACTTCGACACATAAACGATATTCGAAACGCCCGCACCCGCATTGGGAACCACGCGGTAGTAGTAAGTCCCTTCGCCCGCCGGGCGATCGGTGACATTCCACGTCGTGCCACTGGTCGTCCCACTGCTCACCCATGTGACAGAACCATCACTCGTACTGATCACCGCGTGCTGCACCTGATAGCTCGTCGCCCCGCCGACGGCCGACCAACTCAGAACCGCCTGATACGTCCCGCTCGGACTGGCGCTCAGATCCGATGGCGTAACCGGCGCTGAATCGCCAATCGTCATCCCCCCGCCCTGCGAGGTCGTCATGATCTGGCTCGGCCGGAATCGGTTGAAGAAGATCCCGTTGATGCGGTAGTAGTTTGTCGCCTGCGGCAGGAAGGCCAGCGTCGGCGTTGCCGCATTGGCATTACTCGCGTAGTACACCCCGCTATACGAAGTCCCCACATACATTTCGTGCGTGTCCGCGTTGATCGCCATCCCGATCGCGCCATCGCCCGAGAAGATATTCCTCCACGTCACACCCCGATCCGTGGACTTGTACACGCCGGGATTCGTCGTCACACCGGAATAGTCCACGTCGACCATGGCATACCAGGTGTTCTCCGCTGGATCCTGCGGATCGACACAAACACGCTGCGTGTAGAGATCCAGCGAGCTGCTCGCAATCGCCGTACCATCGCTCTTCCGCGTGTTCTGACTGCGATCAAGCCATGTCGCCCCGCCGTCAGTGCTCACCCAGATGCCCGAACTCGGCTCCATGACTCCCGAGACAAGAGTCCGCTCGCCAAACGCCGCCACCAGCGTGCCATCGGACAGGATGCACAGATCGGCCGGATGATGCGCCCAGTATGTCACGCTTCCCACCAGGCGCGATGGCACGCTCAGCGCTGACCACGCAGCTCCCGGATTCGGCGTCACGCCATCGGCCAGGTACAGGTTGTTCGTGACATAAATCCCGCCATTCACCGAATTGGTCACCAGCGCATACGCCCGCCCGGCAACATACGGATCGATCACCAGATCCGCCACCATGCTGTTATACGTGGTGCCCCCCAGCACATAGGTAAACTTCTTCAGCAGACTCCACGTCTTGCCCAGGTCGGTTGAATAGTAAGCCCCGCCGTCTTTCCCATCGATCCACGAGTCATTGATCCGCCATGGCGTATACAGATCATTCTGCATCCCACCGCCAATAAACAGTGCATTGGTCCGGTAATCCTCGTTAACCTGGAAAAAGTTCCCCAGATATCCACCCTCGGCCCGCACGAAATCCCAGGAATCGCCATCATTGCTGCTTCGCAGTGCCGTCACATCCGTTGCCGACGTAAAGATCGTCTGCGGGTCCAGCCAAAGCGTGTTGTACACCGATATATTGTTGGTCGTTCCTGTATACGCCCCCTGTCCATTTGCCGACTGCCCCGCCGGATTCAGATACGCGGGATCAACCGTGATACACCTCCAGTCCCCGGTCGGCGCCGCCGCTCCCGACCCGCCATCGCTGGTCATCCACGCGGCCATCATATTTGTAATGATCACGCGATTGGGATCGTTCAGGCGGACGCTCATCGTATTGACCGACGTCCAGTTCCAAGGAATGTACTGATGCCAGCCAACGCCGCCACCGGTCTGGATATTCCCATTCTGCGTGGTGTTAAACGTCTCGCTCCAGCTTCCCCCGCCATTGGTCGACTTGATCACGCTTGGCTCGCCCATCCCAAGAACAAGCTGCCTCCCGCCCGCATACACCACATTAATGTTATTCCGCGCCATGCCCACAATCGTCGGCGTCGTCCCCGCCGGGATGCTCACCACCTTCGTCCACGCCCCCGCCCCCCAGTCCATCGTGTACACCCCCCGGTAGTTGGCCGATGTGCACCCCCCGCGGTCAAAGTACTGGCCCGTAATCACCGAACTGTCATACGTGGTGACGAAGAACCGGATCGTGCTGCCCGACTGGGCACACGCAAACGATGTGATCACTTCCCCCGCCCCAAACCCCGGAATTGCCTCCACGTTGAACGTTGCGCCATTGTCCGTTGACAACAGTAGTCCCGCCGTCGTCGCCATCCACACATTACTTCCCAACCGGTACATCCCAAACGCAACGAAGTTTGTACTTGTAACCGCCGCCCCGCCGCTACCCGTCCAGGATCCCCCTCCATTCGCTGTTCTGCTGATCGCGATGTTGGTACCTCGTACATTGATCGCCACCAGGAAGTTCCCGTCATTGGGGTCGCTATAGAGATACCTGATCCACCCGCCGCTCCACGTCGTCGAATCAATCCACGTGTTTCCCCCATCCGTGCTCCTGGATGGTTTGCCCGAGGCATCATTCACGCTCCACAGAACGCCATCCGTCGGCGTAAACTGCACTCGCGCATCCGACCCCGAAACAAACCGATTCGCCGCCGCCAGACTCGTCGCCGGATACCTAAACGTCGCCCCGCCATCGGAACTGTGATACAGCTCCCCCATATCCGTGCCCAGGTAGACATCATTGCTGTTGAACGGGCTGATCGCCGATTCGTAGAAATACCCGCCCCCGCCCACGCCCGCCGTATCAAACGTCGCCGGTGCACTGAGCAACACCCTCCCCTCCAAAGCCTCCACATGCGCCTTCCCGCCACGCTTCAACAAAGAGTGCCGACGCGAAGACCCCACTGCACCCATCAGCGCACGCGGCTTTGCCATATCCAACCTCTTTCTCACAACCAAGAGACAATGAATATGCCCGGAGCCCACATCACTAAACCCCCAGAACAACGGCGCACCTTAACTCTCCCAGCTACCCAACACAAGAACCATGTTCGTCTTGTCTCGGCCTCCTGGCTTTCCGATCTCCGCTCGTTCTTCTGGTCCGCAGACTAACTCAGATTCAGAGCACTCGCAAAGACGCAGCGTCTCCGAGTATTGAGCCCCAACGGGGCGCAAGTGCATAGCCCAGGGCAAGGAGTACCCGCCGCCGCCTTGGGTATCATCATCACAAGAACGAGGAGCCCTGTAGCGAGACCGCGTAGCAGCGACTTTGCAGTCGCTGTCCTCTGCCCACCGCAGCGCTCTCACACCACCTCAAAGATCCCCGGCCGTCTCACCTTACCCGCCTTCCAACTCCCGGCCGGCAGCACCGATACACCCGTCATCGCCGGATTCAGCGATGTAATCGGTCCGCAACAGCTACCATAGCAAAGGGTGCAAGCTAAGCTCCCCCGCCCCCCGGTCAATCCACCCTCCAGCTCAGCCGCCCCATCCGTAATCTCCCCCCCCTACGAGCTAGTCGGCCTTACCACAGGTTCCTTGATCGCCCCCGCAGCACCAGGCTCACCTGCGAGAACACCGGGCCAAAGCTCGGCAGCACCGGCGGATCCACCGGCAATGAGGAGATCGCGGACCTGGTTTTGACGTAATTGATATCCGCGACATTGACCAGGTCATTCCCATCGAAATCCGACCGGTAGCTGCTTATCGTCTCGGGCAGGGCGCTGCGACTCTTGGTCTGATTAATGTCCGCCACATTCACCTTGCCTAAGCTCCCGCCCGTCGAATCCCCCGGCAGAACATCGAACCGGAAGGCGAAGTCGCCCCCCGCCACTCCGTTGCCAGAAGGGAAGATGCTGGTAGCGCCCACCTGGCTGTAACTCGTCGGGTTCGTCCATTCACCATCCAACGCGTTTCCCGCCACATCCGTCACCGGTGTTGCTCCACTACCCGGCAGAGCCACATACAGCTTATCCGCACCGATCACCGCCGAGAGCGACCAGGTGGCCACATGATCCGTGGCGCTATAGCTGAAGCTCGACACACTGTAGCTGCCCACCGACCCCACAATGGCAAACTGGGCCTGGGCCACCGAGACATCTTCACTAAAGGCAATAGATATCTGATTCAGATTCCGCCACGGCAATGTCTGCAGTTGAGCAGCACCTGAGCCAACAGGGATGGCATAGCCATAGGTGGCACTGGAGCCAGCGAGATTCGCTGCCAGGAAAGAGAGATAGCCTGCTGCCCAGCTTGAGCCTCGTACATACACTGCTGTGACAGTTGGGGGGTAATGCAGCGTCGTTGCACTGGCCGTTGACGTATTGGCCGAGGAGCCAACAAGGTTGTAGGCCCGCACACGGAAGTAGTACGTCGTGGCGGATGAAAGGCCGATCGCGCTGAACGTGGTGACATTCGCACCGACCGTGCTCGTGATCAGCCCGGCACTAAAGCCGGGATCGTTCGCCCGGTCGATGTAGAACCCGGTCTCGTCGCTGGAATGGTCAACCCAGGAAACGTTGATCTGCGTCTGCGAGATCGCCGTCGCGGAAAGCGGATCGGGCACTGGCGGAATCGTCGGGCCCGCACTGGCCGTAAAGCTAAAGACCGGCGGCGTCATCCAATAGGTGCCTGGAGCCCTGAACTCGATCGTCGCCGTGCCGGCCGCCGAAGGTGTGTATTGGACCCGCAATGTCCGATGCGTGTCGTCCATCACGTGGTCATCCAGGAAAATCAGCCGGTTGTCGCTATTCTCCACGACACTGTTGTACGCCGCTTTCAGGTACTGCGAGAAATTCTCTTCGCCCGCAGGCTGCTGCTGCAGCGTGAAGATATAGCTGGTGCCCACCGAGCCGCTGGTCGGGCCCGTCACCGTAAACGCCAGTGGCTGCTCAAGTGCCTCAAGGGCCGTCATGGGGATATTCCGCAGCGACATTGTGGCCGCGTTGTCCCAGCGATCATCGGCGACCCCCTCAAGGGAGAACTTGAGCCCCCCTATGTCCGCGATAATGGCGCCGCTCTGGTAAAGCGTGTCGATGAACACGCGTGCCTGCCCCGTATAGTTGTTGGCATTGGCGTTATACCAGGCTGAAGTCAGACGGAACCGCGCGCCCATCGGCACCAGGCCGCTGCCGGTGACCGCGTGCTTGGCCGGCCACGTCTCCTTTCCATTTAGGACCGCACTGGCCTTGATCGTGGTGCGAATCGGATGCCCAACGCCCATGTGGTCGCCGCGCGCCATGGCCGCCGCCACCTCGGGATACCTGAACTGCAATGGTGCCAGCGGCAGCCCCGCCGCATCCGCCGAGGTATAACTCTCACGACGCTGGGCCCCGGTCGTCAGATCGTACCTGGCAAGGCTACCGCACTGCCATGTCACGCCGTTATCCGGAGTACTCGCCGCGAACATCTCCCAGAGCGTATCGACGCCGCCCGTGGCCTCATTCCGCACGTAGATCAGCATGTGCGAATCGCCATTGGGGCTTGAGGGCAGCGCCCCGGTGGGACTATACCAGCCCTCAATCACCGGATTATCCGGTATCGGTACCTGCGCGCTGTGGGTAACCTGATCAACGTCGCTCTCATCGTAATAATACGCAGTGACCGTCTTGAGCGGCTGATTCCCCGGCACAACGTTAAACGGCTGGCCGCCGCTGGTCTCCCAGGGGAAGCCCGAAAAATCCGTTGGAGCCCCGAATTCGTTATACAGATTGCCGCCAATCTGACTGATGATCGCCGCGCTGTTGGGTGCCACCGCATCGCCGCGGACATTGCGCCCCAGTTCCTGCCACCATGCCCCGTTGGTAAAGACGCTGTATCCCCCGAAATCGGGTGTAAGGTCGCCCGAGGGCGCTGTGCCCGAACCGCCCGTCTGCACCCTTGACAGATACGTCACGCCCGACGGGTTCGTCAAGCCGCCGTCATTGATGGTGAAGATCGTCCGCTCGCTCCACGTGGCCGGGGTATAGACAAACGTTCCAGACCGCGTGATGTTGGTCAGATCCACATACGCCGGCGAAAACACCCCATCGCCGTTGGATGCCATCGGCGTGATGCGAACCGTTCCATTGATCGTGGCACTGTCCAGTGCCACGATAAACGCCTCGCTGTCCCGCGCCACTTCCCCGGAACCGGGCCCGGTAAGCGTATAGGTGGACAGCAGAACTCGCGACTCCAGCAACTCCAAGGTAGATCTGCCAGGCATTGTGACCTCCAATGCTGCGGCACCGCACGAACCGGACAAATGCGACACTGTCCACCATGATACAGCCGTGTCCGGTTCCGCGGCAACATGCGCCCGATCAGGGATATCTCTTTCGGTCCAGAATCCCGAATGCACCTCCCGCGGACGCGCGGCGTGGAAACGCCGGCCCCCGGCCGGCTTCTGCTGTTGCTTCGCAGGTCCTACCACAGCGTCAGCGAACGATCCCTCTGCAGCAAACTCACTTGCGAGAACACCGGGCCAAAGCTCGGCAGCACCGGCGGATTCACCGGCAATGAAGAGATCGCAGACCTGGTTTTGACGTAATTGATATCCGCGACATTGACCAGGTCATTCCCATCGAAATCCGACCGGTAGCTGCTTATCGTCTCCGGCAGGGCGCTGCGACTCTTGGTCTGATTAATGTCCGCCACATTCACCTTGCCTAAGCTCCCGCCCGTCGAATCCCCCGGCAGAACATCGAACCGGAAGGCGAAGTCGCCCCCCGCCACTCCGTTGCCAGAAGGGAAGATGCTCGTAACGCCCACCTGGCTAAAGCTGGTGGGATTCGTCCATTCACCATCCAACGCATTTCCCGCCACATCCGTCACCGGTGTCGCGCCACTACCCGGCAGAGCCACATACAGCTTATCCGCGCCAATCACCGCCGAGAGCGACCATGTGGCCACATGATCCGTTGCGTCATAGCTAAAGCCCGACACGCTGTAGCTGCCCACCGACCCCACAATCGCAAACTGCGCCTGCGCAACCGAGACATCCTCACTAAAGGCAATAGAGATGCGGTTGAGATTCCGCCAGGGAAGAGTCTGCAGTTGAGCAGCACCTGAGCCCACCGGAATGGCAAAGCCATAGGTGGAACTCGAACCGCTCACATTGGCCTGCAGGAAGGAAAGAAAGTCCGTATTCCAGCTCGAGCCCCTGACATACACCGCTGTCACAGTTGGGGCATGATCCAGCTCATACGCACCCATGTCCACAGTGCCTCCAATGATGCGTGCGCTACCCGCTATGTCAGTCGTGACACCTGTCGGAACCCAGACGTTATCGCCCGCATTCACCGCTGGTGATGTCGCCTGCAGATGCATATCCCACTTCGTCCAATCGGTTCCAGCCATATTCACGAACTGAGGGTCGATGGGACTGGCACTGCTTCCCACAAGATTGCCGTTACGTCCATCGACCAGAGAGGTCTGTCCGCTGCCATCGCCGATCAGGTTATTCGAGCCGGAAAGCGTGGCGCCTGTGTCACGATACACGTCAAAGCCATAGTCTGCTGCATTTCGGGCCACAATCATATTTCGCAGTGTGGATGTACCAGAGTACAGATACACCCCGCCACCCTCTGACGCCGTGTTCCCGCTGATTGTCGAGTTCGTCAGGGCCAATGTGCCATTGTTTTGAAACACCCCGCCACCGCGATCGCCTGACGCTACATTCCCGCTGATCGTTACGTTCGTCAGCGTCGATGTGCCAGAGTCCAGACACGCCCCCCCACCCGCATACGCCGTGTTCCCGCTGATCGTCACGTTCGTCAGGGACGATGTGCCACCGGACTGATACACCCCCCCGCCGCAACCGCCTCCTGACGCTAGGTTCCCGCTGATCGTCACGTTCGTCACGGTCAATGTGCCATTGGACTGACACACCCCGCCACCAGAACCAAACGATGCCCAGTTCCCGCTGATCGTGACGTTCGTCAGCGTCAATGTGCCAGAGTCCAGACACGCCCCCCCACCACCGTAATACGCACTGTTCCCGCTCATCGTCACGTTCGTCAGGGCCGATGTGCCACCGGACTGATACACCCCCCCACCCACATCCGCTGTATTCCCGCTGATCGTCACGTTCGTCAGGGCCGATGTGCCATTGTTTTGAAACACCCCGCCACCGAAGTATGACGATGCGGTGTTCCCGCTGATCGTCACGTTCGTCAGGGCCGATGTGCCATAGGACAGATATACCCCGCCACCGGAGTATGACGATGCGGTGTTCTCGCTGATCGTCACGCTCGTCAGGTTCAGTGTGCCAAAGTACTGATACACCCCACCACCGTAATACGCACTGTTCTCGCTGATCGTCACGTTCATCAGGTTCAGTGCGCCATAGGACTGAGATATCCCGCCACCACGATTACCGGATGACGCGTAGCCTCGTGTCAGCGTCACACCTCCGAGATTCACAGTCGTCGTGCTGTTGGCACTGCCGACCGAGATGACGCGACTCTGGTTTGCTGCATCAATGGTCAGGGGCTTCGAACCGAACCCCACTACGCTGATTGCCCCCTGCGCAGAAGAAATGTCGATGCTTACAGCATCGGCACTGCTGGCATAGGTGATCGTGTTCTGCGTATCGGTTGTCCGCAACACCACCAGATCCGGCAGCGCTGTACTCCCGGCCGTTGTGATCGCATTCTTCAGACTCGCCACACCCAGTTGATCCGGCGTAATCTCAATGATGTTGATCGAGGCCATGCTCGCCGGCAGATTGAAGCCCGGATACGCACTGCAGATGCTCGCATACTCCCCGGCCGTTACCGCCAGCAGACACCTGGCCTCCAATCTTTCGACCTGCACCCGAGCCACCCGTCGAATCGCGCCGTCCGACCAGCCAACCCGACGCCCTGCAATCTTCCGCTGTGCCATTGCTCTACCTCCAAACGTCCCCTCAATCCGAACGCCCACAGACTCAGCAAGAATCAAATCACCTCAATTGTCCATCGGTGAGCCGCACCACGCAAGACCATGTCACGCAATTCTTTCCATATCCTGTGTGCGATGGAACGCCACGGACTCAGTGCGACTCGGCCGTGAAGTGCGCGCCCCTGAATCTGCACAAGGGGTTACGCCTGCTGTTCGCTCCACTCACCGGCGATGGCGTCCTGGTTGGGGCGCCCCCGCTTCCACCGCGATTACGCGGAGGGCTTGCTAACGCTATAGCGGCCTGTCGCCTACGCGCCGACGCGGTCGTCGCATCTTTTCCCCGGTCGCCGCTGGTGACGCTTTGGAGCCGCCGTTCGGCGGCGGAGGCTTGGGGGAGCCCCATGCGCGCGCAGGCGCGCACCGCGACTTACAGCAATCTTTTCGGATTTTTCGACCCCGACCCCCAAAAACCAATGGAAAATCAAAGATCCGCCTCCCAAGTGGTGCGCTTTGTGCGCACAAAGCGCGACACCGCCTGTATAGGTAGAGGCCATCGCGCGCCTGCCGTTATTTGACAACAGAATACGCTCCACGACCTGCCAAACTGACAGTGGAACAGATCGCCTTCTGACGTCTGACTCCTGTCTTCTGACTTCTCTGCCCATCCTGAGCACCTTCGCCGTTATCAGTGATGCACCCCACAGAATTGTTCCAACTGCGCACACGAACCTGAGCATCTTCCTTTCGTTTCGGCAATTCGCTCTTCCCGGAAAGTTATCCACAATCGCCTCGAACCTGCGCACCTCCTCCCTCAATATGTTCCTAACTACCTGCCATCACAGCACATAGCGCAGAGGGGGTACCTCCGCAAACAACCTGCGCACCTGCTACTTATCCACAACCAACATGGACAAACGTCCCCCGGCCCTCCATCATTCAGAACTATGCCCGAGAACCTCGACCCGGCCACCGTCGCCCCCACCGTTGGCATCGGCCACCTCCAACGCCACCTCCTCCTCTGCGTCGCCGGCGGCAAGTGCCGCTCCGAAGCCCAGAGCCTGGAGGTCTGGGAATACTGCAAGAAACGCCTCGACGAGCTGGGCCTGTCCGGTCCCAAGGGCACCGTCTACCGCAGCCGCGTGCAGTGTCTGCGAATCTGCTCGCAGGGCCCGATCGCCGTCGTCTATCCCGAAGGCGCCTGGTACCACTCGGTAAACATCGCCAATCTGGAGCGGATCATTCAGGAGCATTTGATCGCCGGCAAAGTGGTAACGGATCTCTGTTTCGCGCAGAATCCTTTGATGTCAGCCAATGCAAAGGAAGGAATACCGATCCATGAAACTGAGCTTCATCGGAGACAACAGCCTTGAGGGCGTGGAGTCCGATTCCAAACTCGCGGCCGAAAATGGCTTCGACGGCATCGAGTACAACTTCTGGGGCGAGTTCCGCGAACTGACCCTCGAACGCGTCAAGCAGATCGCCGCCATCCACCAGAAGTACGGCACCAAAGCCGCCATGCTCGGCACCTGGGGCTTCAATCCGCTGGCCACGGATCCCGCCGAAAGAGCCGACGTACACAAGCTGATCGACAGACAGATCGAGTTCGCCCAGGTGCTCAAGGCCCCGTGGCTCGTCACAAGCTGCGGCCAGATCCACGGCGAACCCATCGGCCGAAGCATCGCCGAATTCGCCCGAACGTTCCCGCCCATCCTTGAGAGGATTCGCAAGGCCGGCCTGAAGGTCGCTTTTTATGCCGTCCACGGCAACAGTTTCCTCGACACCGTCGCCACGTTGGAGCGAGTCTGGGAGGTCTGCCCCGATCTCAAGCTCAAGTATGACCCCGCCAACTGGAAGGACCACGGCGAAGACTACCTCGACCTCGCCCGCCGCTGGGGCCACAAGATCGGCTACGTGCACATTAAGGACCACATGTACCTGAATGGCCGCTCGATCGCCGAACCACCGGCCGGCATGGGCGATATCGAATTCCCCAAGGTAATCGCATTCCTCTATCAGCACGGCTACGACGGCTACCTCTCCATCGAGCCGCACGGTGGAACCTGGGGCCGCGGCGAACTGCGTCGCAAAAACATCCTGCTCAGCAAAAAGTACCTCGAGCCCATGTTGATCTAACCGTAGGGCCGGTGACCCCACCGGCCGTAGATTCAGCCGCACGTTGAATCGCAGTCGCAGTACAGACCCTTATGAACGCCAAGGAACCGACAACTCCTGCTGCACCGCGGACTTCCGACGACCGCCAGGGCTATCGGACGCTGCTTCTGTTTCTTCTGATGCTGACCGTTGCCGTCTGGGCCTGGCTGGAGCATCGCAAACCCCTGCCGCCCGATCACACCGGCACCGGGCCGCAACCATACACCACGTTCGAGGATCATGCCGGCGCAACCATCCGCTTCGTCCACGACCTGCCCTACACCTATCATCCCGGCGTACCCCTGGATGAGATGGCGATGGATCTGTTCATCCCACCAGCAGCACGGGATTGCCCGGTTCTGGTCTATTGCCACGGCGGCGGCTGGGCTGGTGGCAACAAAAACGGAATCGGCCCCAAGTCGCTCTACTTCGCATCACAAGGGATTCTGGTCGCCAGTGTGAACTATCGCCTGGGCGACGTCCGTCCCCAACGCAGCGGCGCCACCGACATCGCCGATGCTATCCGCTTCCTGCACCGCGAGATCGCCGCACTTGGCGGCGACCCCAACCGCATCTTTGTCCTGGGTCATTCCGCCGGAGCCCACCTCGCGGCCCTGGCGATCTGTGACCCTAATCTCCTCTCCAGGGATCCCGCCGCCGCCACCGCCGTCCGCGGTGTCATCCTTCTCGACAGCGCTGCTTACGACACCGCCGCGATGATGGAATCGAATCAGAGCTTTGACACCGTCTTCGGTCCCCGTAACAACTGGACCGCCGTCTCCCCGTACCACTATGCCCTCGCCCGAACCGGCCTCCCGCCTATGATGCTCGTCTGTTCCACCAGCGATCGCGTGCCACAGAACCTCGCGCTTCGGGCCACATCAGCCCAGCACCTGGCCGACGCCCTGCGCAAAGGCGGCTCCTCCGCCACCATCCTCACCATCCCCGACCGCGATCACTACGGCCTCGACAGCAGCATCGGCCAAAGCGATGATCCTCTGACGCCTTTGATCATGAGGTTCATCCAAAGCAACGGCAAGGCCGATGAGCTCAGGCTCTCGCCAGCTCAATCTCAATGATCTCGGCCGGAGCGTTGATCCGCAGCGGAAACCAGTTGCCGGTGCCATTGGATACCACTAACGTTGCTCCGGGCTTCTGGTAAATGCCCGAGACATACTTGTACATCAGGTTGCCAACGCTCAACCCATGCATCAGGGCAAGCTGACCGCCGTGCGTGTGCCCTGAGAGCGTCAATGGCAATCCCGCCGCCGCCGCGGTGTCGAACGAATGCGGGTGATGCGCCAGCAGAATCGGAAACGCTCCCCCGTCGCGCAGCGACGCCACGTGTTGAACATTCTGCGCCATCTCCTGCGTACCTCGCGCCCAAGCTGTTCCCAGCAACTGCACCGGCGTCCCACCATGGTCAATTGTGAACGTGCTATTGTGCAGGAAGTGCAAACCGGAGGCACGGATGCCGTTCCTAAATCCCTGCGGATCGTCGATCAGGTCGTGGTTCCCCTCGATCATGAACATACCGTGCCGCGCTCGCCACCGTCGCGCCGTCTCGATTCCCCGCGGCAGCGCCGTTACCGACAGATCGATCAAGTCGCCGGTAAAGAGCACGACGTCCGCGTTTAGAGCATTGGTCGCCGCGGTGACATGATCGAGGAACGCATCGGTAGCCCAATGGCCGACATGCAGGTCCGACACCTGCGCGATCCGGAACCCCTGCAGCCCGGCCGGCAATCCGGTCACCGCCAACCTGATCTGTCGAATACGGAAGTGCCCGTTGGTTGCCAACGCGTATCCGGTCGCCCCGGCCGCCAGCACCGGCGGGATCATCGCCAGCGATCCGGCCAGGAATCCGCGCCTCGACACCACCGCGCCGCCTTGTCCCTCCCCAGCCGCCGCTTCCGTCCGCCCTGGTTCCGCGGCCACTGGACGTGCGAACCGTCGCCATATCCATCGCCCCACCGCAATCACCCAACGGACCATGCCCGTCAGCAGAATCCCGAAGCAGACAAATGGCAGCCCGACGATATGCCAGACAAATGCCAGAGCCAGCAGCGGCGTAGGCAGCCACTCCGGTCCTCGGCGCATAGGCGTGCCCAGCACCAGCGAGCCGACCATCAGCAGCACGTACAGAGTCTGAAATGCGAAGAACGCATGGCATATCCACTGCGAAAGAGCCATCGCTCGCTGCCGGCGCAGGAACCGAAACGAGACAAACCAGCACAGCGCATCCGCCGCCAGGAACAGGCTGATAAATGCAACAAACCCAATACGCATCGCCTAGGGTCCCGTGTGCTTGGAGGTCGGCCCCGAGAAGACAATCCCGCAAACAGGCGGGAACTGTACATCCCTGTCTGCGGCATTATGCGCGGGAAGGCGGATTACATTCAACGTCACAAAGGTTTTCTCGTTCTCATTTGACCGCCGGCACGGTATCCATGCTTCCGCGCTTGCCGCACTTCGGGTAATCTATGTCGGCGTTCAACTGCGCAATCTGGATCTTTGCAAAGCAAAAGACGTGAGCAAATCGGAAGCGATACGACCAGACACCAAGGCAGGTAACCCAAGCGGCCTCGATCCAAGTCTGCTTAAACGGATGCTGGCCATGGCGTGGCAATACCGCCGCGGCTGCATCCTCCCCCTGTTGCTCCAGATCACTTCGCTTTCACTGGGCGTACTGGGCCTGGGCCTGACCGGGCTAGGCCTGGATCTCATCGTTCATGCGGCAGATCCTTCCAAACGTCTGCCGAGATTCGTTTTCGGCTGGCAGGCCCCACTGGCATGGTCGCCATTGCACCAGGTGCTGACCGTCTGCATCGGCATCATCAGCCTCTGCATTCTGCGTGGCTGTCTCGGGATCTCCTCCACCATCGCAATGAGCCGGCTCATCCAAGGCAGGCTCGTGGTGGATCTCCGCGCAGCGGTATATGACAAACTGCAGCGGCTGTCATTCAAGTTCTACGACAGCCACGAGACAGGCTCACTCATCAATCGTGTTACCGGCGATATACAGGGCGTCTCCAACTTCATCAACGGCATCCTTCTGCAGCTAATCATGCTGGTGCTGTCGCTGGTCGTTTACCTGATCTATATGCTCCGGATCAGCCCGAGGCTGACGCTAGCCTGCCTGGCGAGCACTCCAATCCTGTGGTACGCCTCGTATCGCTTCTCGCGGATCATCCGCCCTGCCTATCGGAGGAACCGCGAGGTATTCGACAGACTCATCCTGGTACTTGTGGAGAACCTCAACGGCATGCATGTCGTGAAGGGCTTCAATCTGCATCAGGAGCAGAAGGACCGCTTCAAGGCGAAAAACGTCGAATTTACCCAACAGCAGCGTTGGATTTTCTTCCGTGAAGCAATCTTCGGACCCTCAATCTCGTACCTAACGCAGATCAACCTGGGGATATTGCTGTTCTACGGCGGCTGGATGGTGATCGACGGCCAACTCCAACTGGGCACTGACCTGTTCGTGTGCATCGGCTTATTGGGCAGCATCTCTGGCCAGGTACAGGGGCTTGCAGGTCTAACCAACCAAATCCAGTGGTCACTGGTGTCGGCCAAGCGGGTGTATGAGGTGCTGGATACCCCATTGGGGATCCAGTCACCAGCAAACGCGAAACGGCTGCAGCGATCCCGTGGCCGACTTGAGTTTCGCAACGTCAGCTTTGAGTTTGATCCCGGCCATCCGGTGCTGCGCGATATCAGTTTCGCGGTCGAGCCGGGGCAGTGCGTCGGCATCCTTGGCCCCACCGGCGCGGGCAAAACGCTACTGCTGTCTCTCATCCCCCGCTTCTACGACCCGACGGGCGGCCAGATCCTGATCGACGGCGTTGATATCAGGGAATATGACCTGCAGGACCTCCGCCGGGCGACCGGCCTGGTCTTCCAGGAGAGCTTCCTGTTCTCCAACACGGTGGCCGCCAATATCTCGTTCGGCCATCCCGATGCCACCGCGGCACAAATCGAAGCAGCAGCGCAGATTGCCAAGGCCCACCAGTTCATCACGCCGCTGCCCAAAGGATATGAAACGGTGCTGGCTGAGGGCGGGAGCAATCTGTCCGGTGGCCAAAAGCAACGACTGGCCATCGCTCGGGCGGTCATCCTCCAGCCATCATTTCTGCTGATGGATGATCCGATGGCGGCCGTGGACGCTCAGACCGAACACGAGATGGCCGAGGCGATCGAGTCGGCAACGGCCGGCCGGACCACCATTTTGGTTGCCAACCGCATCAGCACCCTCCGCCGTGCCGACCTGATCCTGGTCATGCAAAAAGGCCGCATCATCCAGCGCGGCTCCAACGAACAACTCATCAATGCCCCTGGTTACTATCTTGAGACCGCCCGCCTGCAGATCGACGAAGAGGCGCGCAAGGCCGTTTCCGCGGCGGGGGTGATGGCATGAGTCAGACTGCACCCAAACCGCGTCGGGCCCTGACGCACATCCTGAAGAATCGGGAGATTGAGGTCGACAAGAAGCCCCTCGAGATGGGGCTGCTGCTGCGGATGTTCCGCTTCGCCGCGCCACACAAGAAACAAGCTTGGAAGCTGCTGGCAATGGTCCTGACGCGGTCCGTGCAGCTTCCAATTCTCACCTTCATCCTCTACCGGTACGTCCTGGGCAATCTGATCTCCAAGCACAACCTGACGATGCTTCCCTGGGGCGTGCTGCTGTTCCTGGCATGGGCTGCGTTCACGCAGTTCACCTTCCACTTCCGCATGCGCTGGGCGCGGGAATACGGCGAAGCGGTGGTGCATGATCTGCGCAGCGCCGTCTTTTCACACCTGCAGACGTTGTCGATGGGCTACTTCCATCGCACTCCGATTGGCAGGAACATCAGCCGGATCACCAATGATGCCGAGCAGGTGCGCACCGGCGTGCAGGACATCCTGTTCGTATCCCTGGTCAACATTGGCCAGATGCTCTTCGCCTCCTGCATCCTGATCTCGCTCGACTGGAGGCTGTTCCTGGTGCTCCTGACCATGGCGCCAGGCCTGTGGCTGTTCAACCGCTGGTACAAGAAGCTCATCAGTCGCGTCATTCGGCAGATGAATGAGAGTTACAGCCGAGTCACCGCTACAGTGGTCGAATCGGTCACAGGCATCCGTGTGACCCAGGGATTCGCCCGCCAGGATGTCAACGCCGAGATGTTCCGCGATCTGGTTACGGACCACGCCGTGTACAACATCACCAGGGAAACAACCAGCGCCATCTACGGGCCGGTGTTGGATCTGAACAACCAGTTCTTCACGGCGGCCCTGCTGTTCATCGGAGCCTGGCAGGTACTGCACCTCAGCGCGGATGTTTCCACACTGATTACCTTCATCGGGATGGGCACCAGCGATTTCTTCATACCGCTGCAGAACGTCGGCAACCAGTACAACAACTCACTGATCGCGATGGCGGGTGCTGAACGTGTGTTCAGGCTGCTGGACACCAAGCCGGACTTCTCCGATCCCGCCGATGCAGTGGTGCTAAGCGATTTCAAGGGCAAGGTTGAGTTCCGCAACCTGTCGTTCGGCTACAACCCCGAGAAACTCGTGCTGCAGGACATCAACTTCGTCGCCGAGTCGGGGCAGACGGTTGCGCTGGTCGGCCATACCGGATCGGGCAAGACAACCATCATCAACCTCGTCTCGAAGTTCTACCTGCCTACCTCAGGCGAGGTGTACGTCGATGGCCACGAGATCCGTCGGGTGAATACCGAATCACTGCTGCAGAACATCGGCATCGTCCTGCAGGTGAACTTCCTCTTCACCGGCACAGTGATGGACAACATACGCATGGGCAACGTCCGCGCTACCGACGAGCAGGTGATGACGGCCGCCGAGAAACTCGGATGCCGCGACCTGCTTGAGGCCCTGCCCAATGGGTTCCAGACAGTTGTGGGTGAACGCGGTGCCCGGCTTTCGCTGGGCCAGCGCCAGTTGGTCTGCTTCTCTCGCGCCATGCTTGCCGACCCGCGCATCTTCATTCTCGATGAAGCCACCAGTTCTATCGACACGATTACTGAACACCGTGTCCAGCAGGCCCTGCAGCGCCTACTGAAAGGGCGAACCTGCTTCGTCGTCGCCCATCGCCTTTCCACCATCCGCCATGCCGACCAGGTGCTCGTGATGGACCAGGGCCGGATCATCGAACGCGGTACCCATAAGCAACTGCTCGCCATGGGCGGCAGCTACGCCCGCCTCTACCGCAAGTTCATCCGCCAGCAATGAAAACGCCCGGCCATGTCCTGGCCGGGTGCTGTGCGTTTTCCCATTGGCTCGCGGCTCTCGCGGTTGCAAGCCCCTGCCGGGCTGGGCTGATCCGCAACCTAGACGTTGATCGCGGTAACTTTCACCTCTGTATAGTGTTGGCGATGGCCCTGCTTCTTATGGTAACCCTTGCGCCGCTTGTACTTCTGGATATCGATCTTCGAACCCGACTTCGGTCCAAGCACCTCGGCCGTGACGCTCGCACCGGCCACTACTGGCGTACCCACCTTCACATCTCCCTCGCCGCCAACCAGCAGAACCCTCTCCAAGGTAACGCTCGTGCCCTTCTCGGCCTTGCGGTCGATCAGCAGCCGGTCGCCGGTGGTCACTTTGTACTGTTTGCCGCCTTCTTCAATCATCGCGTACATTGGTCAATCTCTTTCTTAGCTATCTTCCCCACCACTGTGCGCAGCGGGCTTTGCCTCAAGTGCAAAGAGTCACGCATTCTCTTTGCACGGCCGCTCTTGTCAAGCTGTTGTCAAGAAGTAGAAATGTCATGGTTTAAGCTCAGATAGAAATGTCATGTTTGTCTGGGCGATTGCCGGGGGTGGGCCGGCCGCTGAGGCGCAGCCGAAGCGGCCGGCCCACCCCCGGCAATCG
>Ga0209083_1000636_pt1 | contig 49192 bp, 29 predicted proteins | sample AM7aDNAmetaG_FD_184132 | JGI IMG/M metagenome (GOLD analysis project Ga0209083, IMG submission 184132) | Freshwater microbial communities from Finland to study Microbial Dark Matter (Phase II) - AM7a DNA metaG (SPAdes) (version 3) | ecosystem: Environmental > Aquatic > Freshwater > Lake ...
GTCGATGCCATATGCCGCAGCGGACGATTTCATGACAGCCACTTCAATCGCAGCCGATGAACTCACCCCTTTGTTCAGTGGAACAGTCGATTCCATATAAATCTGGATGCCACTGGTCACTTTATCTGGAAATTTGTTCTTTAAATAATATAGGTTTCCCAGTACATAGGCCGTCCATCTTACAGATTCGGATTGATTTGCAAATGTCTTTACTTCCTCGATACCGGAAAGTTCATCAAAATGGATTTCCAAATCACCTTTCCAACCAGCTTCAGTAACCGTCTTGTTCTTAAGAACCACCACCTTATCCTTACGAAGTTGGGCAGCCGCAAATGTGGCTTCACTGATTGTCGATTCGAAGACCAACCCGCCTGTATAATCGTCATTGCCACCCATCAGATCGAGCCTTCCCGGCGAGCGGGAGATATAAACAGTTTCTGTGGGCGAAAAGAAGGTGCCCTCCGATTTCAAGGTTATGACCGTACTTAAAAAATCCATTTTTTCGATTGTTAAGATTAAGACCTGACTGCTTTAATGCTGTTGATAAGGTATTCGAGCGCCTCTTCCGTCTGGCGGGGATTGATCGGCAAAGTCACCAATTGATCTCCCAATTTTTCGGCATTGGGGAATTGTCCCTTTTTAAATCCGCGGTTTTTGAAGGCTGTCGAGTAGTGGAGCGGAATGTAATGGAACCCAACCTTGATCCCGTATTTGTTTAACAGATCGTAGATGAAGTCCTCTTTGGTCATCCCAAACTCTTTTGGATCGATCATCACCGGATAGAGGTGGAACACATGTTTGTTGTAGGGACGGGCAACCGGCAAAGTCAAACCGGGAACATCTTTAAGCCCTTCGGTGATAAAAGTTGCATTGTCGATCCGTCGCTGGTTGAGAAGATCTACTTTCTTCAATTGTTCAATCCCCACTGCTGCCTGAATATCGGTCATCCTGAAATTGTACCCGCAATCGTCAAAATCCTGCCACCAGAATTTCTTTCCTATCGGGAATTTCTCATCGTCAAGTTTGCAATATTTGGTGCTGTTTCCGTGAACACGTGTACAATGGGATCGATAAAGGGAAATCCGTTCATAAATATCCGTATCATTTGTAAGAACAATCCCACCTTCGCCAAGCGTGGAGATGTTCTTCTGCTCATGAAAACTGAAACAGCCTGTTGCACCGATCGTTCCAACTTTTTTCCCTTTGTATTCGGCACCAATCGCATGGGCAGCATCTTCCACAACCGAGAAATTGTGCTTGCGTGACAGGGCCATGATCTCTTCCATTTCGCAGGGTTGGCCATAAAGATGGACAGGAATCACTGCTTTTGTATTGGGCGTGATCTTGTCTTCGAGCTGATTTGGATCGAGGTTGTAGGTAACCGGGTCAATGTCCACAAAATCGACTTCGGCACCCAATGTTACAGGAGCTGCAGCAGTCGCAATCCAGCTGACAGGTGTCGTCAGGACACGTTCACCAGGTTTAAGGCCAATCCCGATCATCGAAAGGAAAAGGGCCGAGGTGCCATTGCTGACCACCCTTGCATATTTCGCACCCGAATATTCGGCAAACCGTTTTTCAAATTCGATGCACTCATCACCACTTGTTGGGGCATTGTTGCGCAAAACCCTCAACACAGCCTGTTCCTCCTCAACACCATATTTTGTCCCGAACTTGATCTCAAGATCGTATTTTATACTAGCCATTGCTATTTATTTTTTAAAGTTTAATGTCAAATCCAGACCTTCGGTCAAAGAAAGCATGGGTGTTTTTAATATCCTGCAAGCCAATGAATTGTCCATGGAGGCATCGTTTGCACGTGGGGCACGACCCGGCATTGAATTTGAATCTGTTGAAACAACCAGGTTTAGGGGGATTCCTACACTTTCAGCAATTTGCAAACCCATTTCATATCTGGTGAGCCTTGAATTTCCCGAAAGGTGAACAATGCCACCAAAATCGTTCCCAGCCAATTCGACCAGGGCGGCACCCAAAGTGACCACGTCGATTGGTGTGCGGATTTCGTTCGCCGGAAATTTGATGGGCTCCTGCCTTGAGGATTTATCGAGCATATCGGCCAGGAACGAGTTCCCCTTCCCATATACAGGCAAGCCCATTACCAATGCCAACCGGGCAACAACATTCTTTGGCGAAGCAGCCAAAACCATTTGTTCGGCTTTGACCTTTGTATCGGCATAAACGTTGATGGGATGAGGTTCGTCAGTTTCTGTGTAATGTCCGTTTATACCATCAAAGACCGAGTCGGTGGAGCAAAAAACGAGTTTGGAACCAAGTGATTTGCACAATTCAACGATGGTTTCTGTAATTTCAACATTGATCCTTTTTCCCAGTTCGGGATCGTTCTGACAAATGTCGATATTGGCAATTGCTGCCGTGTGGATCACTGCATCCGGTTTGATCTCATTGAAAAGTGCGGCCACCTTTTCCTTCTCCAGAAGGTCGAAATGATGTGCGTGAATTTCAATTGGTAATCCCGGAACTTCAGACCTGGAAATGCCATGGACTTCCCAATCTTTATTTGCCTGAGCAACCACGCTTCCTGCAACAAATCCACTCAATCCAGTAACTAATAGTATCATAGTACTTTAACCTAATCATTTAATAATGCTTTGAGAAACTTTGGATCGCAGCAATTTGGTAGTACTTATTTTTTCGCCACGAAGACGCAAAGACTCAAAGGTGCACAAAGGAAAGACAGATAAAATTGAATTTATGATAGAAAATTCACCAAAGATTATTAATCCTTGATGGGGTTGACCACCACATCATCGATTAGAAAAAGGTCGGGTTTTTCCGATTTTCGGTCACTTCCGGGTGTTAAGGTTACTGTTGCGCCCACACCAAACCGTTTGCCGGTCCTGAAAATTAACCGTTGAAAAGGTTGATAATTATTTGGTTTCATCAAATAGGATTTGACTATAGTCCCATTTAATGTAATTGTACAAAAACCTGTCCGGCTGTCGGCCTTTATCAAAATATCAATCCATTCATTGGGTTGATAATAACCCATATCATGCAGGTTTCCTTTCCCTGAAAACAAAACTTCATCTTCGTTTTGCAAGTTAATCTGGAACAATTGGTTGCCATCCGAATCGGCCATTTCTGCTTCAAAGTAAGCCCCTGACTGCCTGGGCCGTATCCGGAATTTAGCTTCGATGACTGGGGTTGTGGGGAAAAGCCGCATAGCCTGGGCATGTTCGACCGGATCGCCATCTTCGAGCGAAAGGCATTTGTTCTTTGGATTTCCGGGTTCTGTTAAGATCGAAACAGGAGCCCATTTGGGTGAGTAAATGTTCCACCCTTCCACAATTTTTCCCAATGGAATGGATTGAAATTCGTCTTTCGGATATCCCGGAAGTGCTGACCTGACCGGCAAAGGAATCCGCGAAAGCCAGATGTCCTCCTTGTTCACGCTGTAAATCAGCCATAATGCATTGTCTTTCAAGCTATGGTCAGTTGACCACTCGGGTATTCCGCGGACATACTGGTAACCGGGATCTTTGTACAAACCAGGATACCTAAGCGGTGAAAACTCCCCATGGACAACACGCATCTCCTTAAAATGGGATCCATCATCGCCCTGAACGACAACAAGCGGAAACCGTTTCGAGCGGTTGGGATCGGGGTTGTAAGCCAAAACATAGCGGTCATCATTGGTCTTTTGGCCCCAAACCTTGGCGGAACCTGCAGTCAGCGAAGTTGGCAGCAACGGCTCGGACCACTTTTTCCCGTTGTCGTCAGAGGTGGTGGCAAACCCCATTTTAGACAATCCAACGATCTTCCCATCTGCCCTGTGATAGAAACAAAACGCTTTCCCGAATTTGAAAGATCCTTTGTAAGGCGGGGTCTTTTCGTGCCAGACCATTTTTCGGTCGCCCAGAAAAACGCCATAATCCTGCTGTTCGAGCAGCATATTATTGGAAACAGCTTCACGACAAGCAGTTACAAAACCCTTATCTTTTGATGTTTCAAACAAGGGTGCGGTTCCTTTGGATGGGTTCACAAGAATATAAACCGGTCCCAGTTGATGGTTTGACTTGATTTCGCGAACCTGTAGAATCGACTTCATGTCTTCGCTGATCTCGCTTGCGTTGTTTTTTGCAACACAAAAAGATAGCATCCGGTCGTTTGAAGCCCGAAAGAAATAGAACCTGCAAGCCCAGGCAGATTCGCGCGGGAAAAGATCGACCGGGTTTGTCCAGGTAATCCCATCAGGGGAAGTGGCATAAACCACCTTTGACGGTAGGCGGTCCTCATCTTTCAGGGTCATGTTCCAGGCGGCATAGTATTTCCCTTTCCAGATCGCGAGGTCCATGTGGTGGGCGTAAGTCCAGCCGTCACCATCGGCTATTTCCGCGTTATCGCGGGTCGAGCGGAACAACTGGAGGTTAAGGACACCTGGTTGTGGGGAGAGTCCACCATCTGGCAGATTCAGGTTTAACCTGAGAAGTTCCTTATTGTCGACCCATATCACAGAATCTTTCTTTTCAGAATTTAAATGAACCGTCGGATTGCCACCCTTCGATGTTAAAGGATTGGACATCATCAACAATGCTATACCCATAAATATCAATAAGATAATATTCGTTTTCATCTGAAGTGAGATTAATTGCATTCAGTATAACAATTGAAAGGATAATTGTATTTAAAAGTTTAACCGCTACGCGGTACCATATTTTATAACATGGTGGTTCTACAATACTGTAATCGCTACGCGATATAGTTCGATTATCGCATTTTGATTACGCTAATTTTCCCTTCCCGAATCTGATAAATCTTTTCCCTTATTTCATCCAAAGAGCCTATCAGGATGTAATATTCATATTCGTAAACGCAATTCTTAGTCAGGGTCTCCTTCTTGACCGGTGCAATGTAGGAGGTTGAACCATCGGCAGCCTCCTTCCCGGGAACGCCGGACAATCCGGCCAGAAAATTGACACATCGTGGATTGTAAACCCCCATTCCCCAGTTGTTCTCATCGACAAATGCCATCCAGTTTTCGGAAACATCCTTGTAAATACCCCAGAAACCGCTCGACAGGTTTTTCACATCGAGCTGTTGTACAGGAGCTTTTGTAAAAGGGGTACTGCCCATGTAGGTGAACAATTTCTTTAACGCCGAAATCGGGTAAACTGCCGGAAGCTCCTGGTCGCAAAGGATACTGTCGCCATAAATCGCATCTGTCCGGTGAACAGTAAGACGGTTTTTGACCTTCAGGATGCTGCCTTCCAAAGTTGTCCATTGCTCCATCTCTGCCTCCGCCGGCCGGTTGTTCATGTCCCACTGCATCGGGATGCACTTCACATACAATGACTTCCTGTTTTGTTTCCATTTGAGGATCTTGGCCCGGTTGCGGAATGCGTCACCCACCTGGATCGGATTCCAACTCCATGGCGACCAGTTTTTGGCCTGTCCGTCAGCTTTGCGGTCGAGGCTTTTACCGGCATAGTACGATTGCTGAATGTACCTCCCCTCATCGGCAATGTTGACCACGCTTCTGCCAGACCCCGAAAGTGAAAGGTAGGAGATCGCCCCGCCTCGTGTCAGGTCGAGCTTTAAGGTCAAAACCCCGTTGTCGGCGACAAGTTCCATAGGTGGCTGGGGTTTTGATTTTGCAAAGGTTTTGCCATTCAAAAGAGAGCCAGAAAGTACAATCAGGATTAAAACAAGTATTTTCATATTTCAATAGAATCTCCTGTAAAGAATATGATAAATCTTCAAATTTAAAAATAGAAAATTGACCTTGTTTAAAGGAAATTATGCAATCGATAAACAAACTTTCGGATGCAGTGTCCCGGTGACTTGGAGCAACTGCCCGAAAGAAGATTGAACGCTTTCCAGTCACCCGGACACTAAAACAAGGTTTAAACGTTTAATTTTGTAAAAATCGCGATTGCCAACTTAATGTCCCTCTCAACGCACTTGAGTAAAAAACCAATGAAAACCAAAACCGTCCAGGTTGCAAGAAATTAATCTTACCTTTGATATTCAAAATGTGCCAAAGAACGATTACCATAAAAGCCTTGCGTGGTTTTTCCAATATAATAAGAGCATTCTTTTATAATAATCTGTTTATCAAATATATGACTGAATCATCTAAAATATAATACTATGAAAATCAAATCGCTGTCTTGTTTTTATGTTTTTAAAAAGGTTGTCATTGCTGTACTGATGTTTGTGTCGATGAGTTTCTTTCCTGTTAAGTCCCAGGTAAAATATTTACCTACAGACGATCGTAGCGAAGCAGGCATGGGAATAGAACGGGTAGCCAGGTTTTTTACACCTGCCTACGAAACCAAGCCGGCACAAAAAGAGGGTGAAATCAGATGGGTACAGATTGATTTGGGAGCGAAGAAAAAAATAGATGGGATTAAGCTTTTACCCAGAGTAGTCCCTTGGGGTTATGTAAGTTCTGAAGGATTCCCGGCACGCTTCAAAATTGAAGTGTCGGACGATCCTGAGTTTAAAACGCCGATCATGTACGAAAACCAGACCCGAGAAGATTTTATTGATCCTAAAGATGCGGTCGTTACATTTTCCGGTAAGGAAGTCACGGCAAGGTATGTGCGGTTAACAGGAATTAGTCTAAGACAAAAGCGGTTAGCCATGACAAAAATAATGGTTCTGTCGGATAGCAAGGACATCGCAGAAGGATGCCCTGCCTCCGATTCAGTGTCAGGAGATCTTGGAACCAACCTTTTAACCCGCCCTCCACGCCCACAGGGAGAGGGTGTCATTACAGACAATCCAGATAATATAATCTCTTTGGATAAATGGAAACCGGTAGAATATAAAGCACAAGCCCCGATAGGAGGATTACAGTTGGGTGACGGTCTTTTTAAGAAAACCATGGAAAACAATATCAGTTACCTTATGAATTCTTTCACTTTCGATGAACTGACAAGAAATTTTTATTTGAAGGCAGGAAAACCTGTCAAACCATTGGAGGAGAGACTTAATAATTTTTGGTTTGTCGATTTGCCCGGACAAGAAGCTGGTCGCTTCCTGATGGGTGCAGGGAATACCTTGCGATGGATCGAAAACCCTGAAATGAGGGAAAGACTGGACCGGATAGTTGATGTGATAGATGAATGTAAAGAACCGGATGGTTATATTATGGCCTATCCAAAGAAGAAGATTTTTTCAGGTGAATATGGTGCCTATACACGATCGTGGGTTACACACGGACTCATTGAAGCGGGATATGCAGGGAACAGGAAGGCATTTCCCCTGCTCCGTGGTTTCTACGACTGGTTTAACACGTCGTGCTATCTGCCGGAAATGCTTAGGCGGGCCGGGCAAGGCTCGCAGGGGATCATACCCAGCACCCGGATGTATTTCACTCCAGTGGGAAAGCCAAAAGATATACAGGTAGTGCAGCAATATTTTCAGGAGAACTACTGGATGGAACAAATGGCAAATAGGGATGAGAAGGCAATCTGGTTATATCCTTACGACAGGCCACATAATTATCTCTTAACGGCAATTGAACCCTATCTGGATTTATACCGGGCAACCGGAGCAAAAAAATACCTTGATGCCGCAACGGGCGCCTGGGATTTATATCACAACAATTGGGAACATGTAGGCGGCTCAATTGCAATATGCGAGGGTACTGAACTTTATCCCCCTAAATCATATTTTTTACACCGTTCAACCGGTGAGTTGTGCGGAAGCGTTTTCTGGGCTTTCCTGAACCAACGGTTCCATTTGTTAAATCCGGAGGAGGAAAAGTATGTTGCCGAAATTGAGAAATCCATCTATAATAATTTAATAGCCAATCAGGTAGGCGATAAAGGGATTCGTTATCATTCTGTTCTGGCTGATCATAAAGATGTAAACAACCGTCAACCATTCAGTATGAGTACGTGCTGTGAAGGGCAGGGGACAAGAATGATAGGCGCAATACCGGAATTCATTTACTCTATTGCAAAAGATGGGATTTACGTTGATCTATATGCACCTTCTACCATAAAGTTTACAACTCAGGGTGGAACAATGTTGTTGAAAATGGTTACCGGATTCCCCTATGAAAATAAAGTGCAGCTAACAGTAGATGCCAGGGAACCTTTACGATCAAAGATCAGGATTCGTATTCCTTCATGGGCATCGGAGAAAATGGCTGTCTTGGTAAATGGCAAAAAGATAGTCGCAGGTGATCCTGGAACTTATGTAACACTGGACAGACAATGGAAAAATGGAGATGTCCTTTCTTTCACTCTGCCAATGAATTTCAGGATGACCAAATATGGGGGAGCAGAGCTCAACCCAAAGCATGAACGTTATGCTTTGGAATACGGTCCGGTATTAATGGCCTATGTTAACATTAAAGGACAAAAAGAGAATCTTGACCTTACCACAAGTTCTTTAAAATTGATAAAAAGTCTTAAGCCAATTATCGGTAAGCCTCTCCATTTCAGCATTGAAGGGAAGGCCGATTTCCAATACATGCCCTATTTTGAAGTTCAGGATGAGCCTTTTACTTGCTTCCCTTAAACTGGAAAGGGATAGCGTCACAATTTTATTGTTTAGCTGATAAAGGATTACTGGAATTTGGCAAATCCATTTCCGAATATCCAACAGATGAAAATCTCGTGCCATCGGTACGAGAAATTTCATGGAGCAAACATCTTGTTCCTAAAAAGCTCAAGTGAAACAGAAGATTATATATTATTTTACGAGTAGGAGGAATAACCTCACTTTAGGTTAAGGTAATTATGGTTAAACATTGACTAAAAAGAAAATAAATCTATAGGAGATTATTGTATTTGAAAAATTGGTTACTTTTAATCACTTTTTATAGGAAAAGATGAAATATTTAAAGTATAACTCTTTAAAAATGAAACAATGTCAGATTCAATTGAATTTATTAAATCAGAATGGATAGATATTCATCACTCCCGTCAACAGGATTGGCAGATCCTCCTTTTACTTATTGGAAACTTGACTGCCTTAATAGTAAAAATGGAAAAAGACGAAGGTTCATATGTTATTGTTTTATTGATTACAGGGTTAATTATTGATTTAATCGGATTTTACATCGCAATCGCTCATATGATTTTATTCAAGTCCAAATTAGAAAAAATTCTACTTTGTGAGAATAAACTTGATTTTGCAAATTCCTTAGGATTTGATTTTAACTTTAAAAGTGCAAGAATTTCCGTACAACAAATGATTATGCTAATTTATTCATTGATATTTAGCGTTCTAAGCTCCTGGCTGATTTATCGGTCATCAACATGTATTTTCGATCCTTTTGTGTACTTCATTGTGGGTTTCGCGTTATTTATTGGGTTATCAATCTTGTGTATTTATAATGAAGCTTCTTTATTAAGAAAACTGATAGTGAAACCTTCCAAATCAAATAATTGCAAAAAATCAGGCCTAATCTATTATGCTTCAAATGATCAAATATATAAGTGTTTGCTAGAACTCAATGAAAAACCATTAAAACTCATTGCTCCATCATTATTTGAGAATGAGTCAGAATGGAAGGAAGAAGAGTGGTCTTTTAAAACTATTCCTAAATTAGTAAAACCCGTATTGTTAAACGCAATGGATAATTTTCAATTTTCTGTCGCTGATCAAAACTCAAAGCAAGAAAAACATTGTCATGAATCCACTCTGGAAATTTATATTTCAAATTCTCCAATTACTGTTACTCATGACAATTCAGATCATGTAGAAACCAGTGGAATAGTTATAATTCCTCCTGGTACTCCTCATTTTGTATCATTAACTGGGGTAACTTATGTATTCCAAGTAAGTTTAAACTCGTCTAAAATATCTAATGATAAAATTATTCACCATAATAACTGATAAGTTGAAACACTTTACATTGTCAAAGAAATTGTCAATAGAATCCATGAATATATGCGAATTTTCGACAACCTATTTGTGGTACAAGGTTCAATTCTATAATGAAAATCATGCAGATACAAATCTCCAGCCATTGATTGGAGAAATTTGCTGGCCAAAGTATCTTTGCAAGAAATCAGTCAAAAGATGCTCCAGTTTCTAAACTCGCAACAAACTACTTAAAAACCAATATACTATGGATGTTATTATTGAAGCAATTTCAAAACTACTCTGTTTCAGTGCTTTTTTCCAATTAATTGGGTTTAGTAAAGAAGTGAGTGACGGATTGTCCATACTTGTTTCGGCTATTTTGATATTTTTGGTATTGACCTGGACTAAAAAACTTTATGAAAGATATTTAAGATCAAAAGCCGCCAAAGATCTGGCTCCATATTTTGACTATCAGAAAGTAAAGCAATCACGCGACTTGTTCATCCCAACACGGTTCCAAAACCATTCACCTTCTGCAGAAGAAGAGCCGGGTTTCAGTCACCAATTTGTTTCAAGGAGTGCATTGATCCCGCACTTTCTAAATGCTGTTTTCGATGAGAAGAAGGAAACCAACAAATTTTACCTGATCCTTGCCGATTCGGGGATGGGGAAGACTACCTTTATGATTAACCTCTATTTGGCTTACAACTCTTATTTTAATTTTGGGAAATATAAGATTAAGCTCTTCCCCTTCGGGGATCACCGAATTATTAACCGAATTGAGGAAATATCCAAAAAAGAGGATGAAGTAAAAAATACTATCCTATTGCTAGATGCTTTCGATGAATACAAAGGGTTAATGTCCCCACAAGATCCTGATGGATTGACAGATGATGAACGTTTTCGCAGGTGCCTCGATGAAATTGTGGAACTGACCAGCGACTTTAGAGAAGTCATCATCACAAGCCGGACCCAATATTTTCCAGGACAGGAAAACCAGGCTTATGAACTCAAGATCCCAACTTTTGACGAAAAAGGGTTCCACACGCTCGCTAAATTGTACCTTTCACCATTTGACAACAAAGAGGTGAAAAAATACTTGTGCAAAAAATATGTCTGGTTTGCATTCTGGAACTGGAAGAAAAAACGAAAGGCTTATAGAATTGTTGAAAATTCCCCCAAACTAATGGTACGGCCAATGCTGCTTGCCTACATCGACTATCTTGTTGAAGGCAACCAAACATTCACGACAACCTATCAGGTTTATGAAACATTAGTCTTTAAATGGTTAGAGCGCGAAGCCAGCAAACGCAAATATGAAACTACTTCCCGCGAAAAATTCAAAAAGGATTTATATGAATTTTCGATATTGGTTGCTCAGAAAATATACTTCCTGCACAAGCAAACAGGAAACTTGAGCATTGACAAAGAAACTGCATCTGACTTGTGCAAACTAAACCACCTTAATCTTCAGGATTACGAAATTACTGGGCAGTCGCTACTGACCCGTGACATCGCACACAACTGGAAATTCTCCCATAAGTCGATTCTGGAATTTCTCCTTGCAAAAAAATGCATAGAAGATGGTAATTTTTTAACAAAATTCGAATTTCCAGGGATGGACATGGTGAAAGTATTTTTCATTGACGTAATTCTTCTGGATTTTAAATTAATAAAAGGAGGTACTTTTGCTTTTAACTATCATTATCCCGTTACTATAAATGATTTTTATCTATCAAAATATCAGGTAACACAAGAAGAATATGTGAAAATTACAGGCAAAGCAAATCCATCCCAATTTAAAGATAACAATAAAAACCCAGTCGAAAATGTGAATTGGTTTGACGCCATATCCTATTGTAACCTACTAAACGGTAAAGCAGGCTTTTCAAATACCTATGATAATGAAGGGCATTTATTGGACATCGATGGCAAAATTACCAACGATATTAATAAAGTTAAAGGCTTTCGTCTGCCAACTGAAGCCGAATGGGAATATGCCGCAGGAGGTGTTTCGGCAAACTTATCTACTAATTTCGCTGAATGGGCAGGAGCTAACTCAAAAAGAAAATTGGAAGATTTTGCATGGTACTCAAAAAACAGCGAAGGGAAAACTCATCCGGTAGGGCTTAAAAAGCCGAACCAGCTGGGATTGTACGATATGAGTGGAAATGTGTATGAATGGTGCTACGATTGGTACGACGATTATAGTAAATGGCCACAAACCAATCCAATAGGCCCATTTTCAGGTCAATATCGTGTTTTGCGCGGTGGCTCATGGTTCGACAACGCTGACTGTTGCATTGTTATTTATCGTAACTATAGCACTCCACATACCGAGTTGAACCGCCGTGGATTCCGCTTGGCATTCTCATTGTAGTTCACTATTGAACCCTGGAATAGGTTAATCAGAAAATGAATGGTCGTGCAGCAAAGGTCAAGTGCAAAGGAACACTATTTAAAGAGCTTGGTGCCTATGTGTTTATAAAAAACTAATGCATAGGCACATATATATTTTCAATAGATTTTGTATTTGGGGTTATTCTTATTCCTTACTTGTATTCCTTCATAAAAACCTTAGTTTTGCCACCACAATTTTTAATGCTCTGGATGCTAAACTTGAAACAAGACCCTAAATTGAAAGGATGACGTCACGTGTTGTAAAAAGAAAAAACAGGATTGGAGCCTATGCCATTGTAATTGTAACAGTTACATTAGCTATATTCCTGATTGATAAATTGGCAGGGCCCAATTTGGTCGCACCGGAGGGGGTTGAAATCAACAAAAAGGATTATCCCGTCACAGGCATCGATGTTTCGGCGCATACAGGGAAAATCGACTTTGCCAGGATCAGGAAGCAGGACATCGATTTTGTATTTATCAAGGCAACGGAAGGTGCTTATTTTGTGGATGCCAATTTTGAAACCAACTACAGAAATGCAAAACTAAACAACATCCCTGTTGGGATATACCATTTTTTCAGCTTCAATGTAAATGGAAAGGAGCAGGCGAACCATTTTTATGTCAACCTGATCGGCAAAACACCGGGACTCCCCTATGTGTTGGATATCGAGGAGTGGGCCAATCAATATGATATTTCCACCGATAAGGTGATCTCGGAAATCATGTCTTTTATTGCGGTCCTGAACAGTAAAGGTTCACATAAAATCATCTTCTATTCCAACGAAAGCAGTTACGAAAAATACCTGAAAGACCACTTCGATGGGTATGACATCTGGATCTGTTCGTTCAAGAAAGCACCGGACCTTGACCGTAAATGGACCTTCTGGCAATATTCCCACAAGGGAAAGCTCGATGGCGCAAAAGGTTGGGTTGACCTGAATGTTTTCAATGGCAACATGAGCCAATGGGAGAAGTACATGAAATAGCACTGCTCAAATTGCTTTTCAATCGGAAGAAACTTGGAAAAATGGCCTACATGACATAGCGTCAAAAGCCCCAAAAACGCTAACCTATTCTTTAATAGATCGATGTGGACAAACTACCCATCGCAATTAATTTCAGTTGTCCACTTTTTGTCCTACTCCGAAATTACCCCATCCCTTTAATCATTTTTAGCTTTGCGCTTTGGGAAATACCCTGTAGCAATGTTTAAACAATTTTTACACCGATGAAGAAGATCCTATCGCTTTTGCTTTTGACGACCCTACTTATTTCCACTTATCAGGTAATAGGTCAGGTTTTGATAACCCCTGATGGAAGCATCAAAGAGGTTGTTGGTGCAGCACACACAGCACCAGAGTGGAAGTTTTATGCTGATGCTGGAGATCGAATCAATTTTGGTGCTTGCGGTTCTGAAGAATTTCTCTACATGTACCTAACAACAGAGGCAGGTTCATATGTCGCATTTGCTATGGATGGTTGTAGTAAAGGGTGGGGTCCATACCTGGATTGGACTTGCCCTGCTTCGGGTTTCTACATTATTTCTTTAATGGATCCGGATTATGATTACGGAAAGATCTTTTTTATTACAACATTGACTTATCAAAGAACCTATTCTGCGGGTTTTCCAAATTCCATTTCAGGAAATGCCGGAGTAGCAGGAGCAACCCTGAGTTTTACTGCCGGTACGCCAAAAACTGCAACTTCCGATTTGAACGGAGACTATACTTTGGGAGTCTCCAATAACTGGAACGGATCTGTAACCGTAACAAAAACCGGTTTTTTGATCACTCCTGCCAGTAAAACCTACACCAATGTAACGACCAATATCCCTGCCCAGAATTATAGTGCAACTACGATTAATTATACCATTTCCGGAAATGCAGGTATTGCCGGGGCAACCATGAGCTACACCGACGGCATTACCAAAACAGCAACCGCCGATGACACAGGGAATTATTCATTGGTGGTTTCCTATAATTGGAATGGAACTGTCACCCCAACGAAAACGGGTTACTCTTTTTCAGCCTCTAAAACTTATACCAATGTTCTGGCAGACAAGACTGGGGAGAATTATACGGCTACAGCAATTGCCCCCGAAATTGATATAAAACAAAATGTTACACTGATTACAGACGAAAGTGGCAGCTTTGATTTAGGTTCCATTAACTTTGGTTCCGGCGTGGATATTGTATTTACAATTGAAAACTCAGGCTCGGCAGCTTCAACACTTGGAAGTTTCAGTTTGACCAATACAGCAGATTTTTCTTTAGTAGGGGTTACTCCATCAACAGTTGCCAATGGAAGTTCTGTGACGTTTACTGTCCGCTTTATGCCGGTTTCGGAAGGTTTAAAGAGCTCATCAATCTCTTTTAGCAATCAGGATTCCAACGAAAATCCCTATAATTTTACCCTAACTGGCACTGGCGTTGTTACAGCCCCAAGTGCTCCAACTGCAACAGCAGCCACATCCATTTCAGGAAACGGATTTACTGCAAATTGGAATACTGTGGCTGGTTCCACAAGCTATTCACTCGAAGTATCCACAGATAATTTTGCCACTTTAGTTGGCGGTAATTCCTACACAATAAATGCACCTGTTGTTACCAAGGCGATAACAGGATTAACAGCCGGATGTGATTACAAATACCGGGTGAAAGCTGTAAATACAAATGGTTCAAGTGCCTATAGCAACATCATATCAGTTACAACAACACAGGCGATCCCAAAGATAACCTCCTTAAGCCCGGCTTTCGGCCCTGTCGGGTCACAAATGACGATTAACGGCGTTGGTTTCAGTGCTATTCCGGGCAACAACATTGTTTACTTTGGAGCAGTCAAGGCGACTGTCATCTCAAGTTCGCTTACCAGTATTACTGTAATTGTTCCGGTGGGCCCGGGATCCATAGAGACTGTTTCAGTCGTTGTACGCGGCTTGGTGGCTTTTTCAACAACCAGCACAACCCCTGTTTTTGATATTACTCAACAACCATCTGCTGTTCCTGCCTACGCAATAAATCCTTTACCTGGTTTGGCAAATATAATGAGTACAGCTACCGGTGACTTTAATGGCGATGGGAAACCTGATGTGGCCATTTGTAATGGTGTTGCTGCGGGTGGTTTATGGGCAGGTATCCTATATATCAACCTGGGAAATGGAGCAGGAAGTTTTACAACAAAAAGTACCGTTTCTTTACCCCAAGCTGCCTTATCAATGGTAACCGGAGACTTTAATGGGGATGGAAAAGTGGACATCGCAACAGCAAATTCCGGTATTATAACTATCTTAATTGGAGATGGTACAGGAAATTTTTCGGCAACGACCATTCCCGCAGATTCATGGGGCGCTCATTTTATTGTCAAAGGCGATTTTAACGGCGATGGAAATACGGACCTGGCATATGCGAGTTATGCAGGTAGCGGCTATATTGGCGTCATGATGGGGAATGGCACAGGGGCTTTTGGCACTCCGATTATGAGTACCCGCGTATATGGTCTTTATAGCATTTGTGCGGCGGATATAAACTCTGACGGAAAGACAGAACTGGTTGGCACCAATCTTACTACCAACCAAATGCACATTCTCCAATATAACGGTGCAAGTGGATTTAACTTAACCAACACTTATGCCACAGGTGATCTCCCCCGGTATCTAACCGTAGGTGATTTCAATAAAGATGGGAAACCCGATGTTGTGGTTTTGAATGACAGGGCATCTTCGATGAGTGTTTTTCTGAACACTGGTTCAGGAAATTTAGGCAGTGGCATTGTATATCCACTTGAGGGAGCCCCATTCCAGGCAACTGTTGGCGATTTTAATGGTGATGGAAATCCCGATATCGTCATACCCTATTTATCCTCAGGTGTAAATGCAGGCATCACAGTTTTACTCGGCAATGGTGCAGGCACTTTCCCTAACAAATATAACTTTAGCGCTGGAGCAGGAGCAGCCGAAATTACATCAGATGTGGCCGATTTTAACATGGATGGGAAATCGGATATTGTTGCAACCTACAATACCGGAAATATTTTCATGTCCCATACTCCAATCCCTCTTGCCACCACGTTGGATGTAACCAATGTCACGACAAATGGGGCAACCGGAAATGGCAATGTGACAGATCTGGGCACTTCTGCTGTAACACAATACGGAGTTGTTTGGGGAAAAACCAGAAATCCTTCTGCTGATCTGTCCACCCGGACAAAGCTAGGTACCAAAGCTGCAACGGGTGCATTTGCATCCCCAATAACTGGGTTAGAACCCAATACGACCTATTACATAAGGGCTTATGCCACGAATTCTGCTGGTTCTGGTTATGGTGAAGAGACAAGTTTCACAACGATGACCCCTACCATTGCAAGTGCCACCTACGATGCCACTACCGGGACATTCGTGGTTACTGGTTCAGGATTATCCCCAAAATCAGGTGCAAACAACGATATCGACGTAACAAAACTCATTGTCACCGGACAGGGTGGAGCAACCTACACCTTAACCTCTGCAAATGTGGAACTTACGTCATCCACCCAATTTACGGTAGTTTTAAACGCAACCGATAAAACAGCCGTTAACCTGCTCCTGAATAAAAACGGATCGAACTCAACCGGCGGTACGGCTTACAATCTGGCTGCTGCCGAAGACTGGGCAGCAAGTGCCGATCCGTCAACTGTGATTGCCGACCTTACCGGAAACGGAATCACGGTGAGCAATGTACCTGGGCCTACAATTTCTTCTGTATCAGTGCCAAATGATGGAACGTACAAAGCTGGAGAAGCCCTAGACTTTACAGTCAACTTTATCGAACCCGTCACTGTAGTTACAACTGGTGGTACACCTACTCTCCGGATCGTCTTAAATACAGGTGGGACCGTCAATGTTACCTATTTAAGCGGCAGCGGCACCACAGCTCTTGTCTTCAGATATACCATAATAGCAGGAAATCAGGATGCAGACGGAATTTCGGTAGGCGCATCTATTAATACATATGGTGGAACCATTAGAAGCAGCGGAGGCTTGGATGCCAACCTCATGTTGAACAATGTTGGCAGTACTGCCAATGTAAAAGTTGATGCAATACTCCCGACTGTAACATCGATTGTCAGGCTAACTCCATCCGGAAGTGTGACGAATGAAACCACCGTTACCTACACCATAACCTTTAGTGAAAACGTAGGCGGGGTTGATGCAAGTGATTTCTCATTAACCAGAACTGGGACTGTTTCAGGAACAATTGCAACTGTTTCGGCAGCAACCGGAACAAGCATGAATGTCAGGGTCAGCTCAATCACCGGAGATGGCACATTGCAGCTAAACCTGAACAATAGCGGTACCGGTATTAAAGACAATGCCACAAATCCGATTTTAGGCGGTTTTGCTACCGGAGAAACCTATACATTCGATCATACTGTACCTGTCGTTTCTTCAGTGGGAGTTCCTGTAAATGCCACATACAAGGCAGGACAAAACCTTGATTTTACGGTCAATTTTGGTGAAGCCACTACAGTAGTGACAACTGACGGTTCTCCCTATATTTCAGTCACATTGAATACAGGTGGTACAGTAAATGCTTATTATTTAAGCGGTTCAGGAACATCTGCATTAACATTCAGATATACAGTTGTAAGCGGCAACAACGACAATGACGGCGTAGTTCTGGGCTCATCCATTGTACTAAACGGAGGGACATTGAAAGATGCTTCAGGAAACAATGCATTCCTTACCCTTTCAGCAATTGGTGGCACAACAGGTATTAAAGTTGATGCGCTTGCACCCACATCGGCAATAACCATTGCAGACAATGCCTTGAAAGCCGGGGAAACAACTCTTGTGACCTTTACGTTCTCAGAGGCAGTAACTGGATTTACAAATGCCAATCTTACAATTGCGAACGGGAACATGACGGCTGTTGGTTCTGCCGATGGGGGAATCACCTGGACGGCCACCTTCACCCCAACCAATAATATCGAAGCTTCAACCAACATCATCAGGCTCAGTAATACAACCATTACCGATGCAGTAGGAAACGTTGGATCAGGGACTACCAATTCAGGCAACTATTCGATTGACACAAAACGCCCCACAGCAGCGATAGCCCTCAATGACAATGCATTAAAAGCGGATGAAACAGCTTTGGTGACCATTACTTTCTCTGAAGCAGTCATGGGTTTTACGAAAGCAGACCTTACTGTTGCGAATGGAGTTTTGAGTGGATTAAGCTCTGTTGATGGAGGAGTTACCTGGACAATGATCTTTACCCCAACACCTTCACTGGAAGACGCCACAAATCTGATCACAATCGACAATACAGGTTATACCGACGCGGCTGGTAATACGGGTATAGGCATCACCGATTCCCCCAACTACGTGATCGAAACAAAACGCCCGACAGTTGCAATAACCCTCAGCGATACAGCAATGAAAATTGGGGAAACTTCAGTTGTGACATTCACCTTTTCGGAAGCCGTTACAGGATTTACAAATGCTGACCTTACAATTGCAAATGGCATTTTAACTTCTGTAAGTACAGTTGACGGAGGCATTACCTGGACCGCTACCTTCACTCCATCTGCTTCATTGGAGGATGCAACCAATGTGATCACATTCAATAATGCGGGTGTGTCAGATGGCACCGGGAACACGGGTTCCGGGATTACCGATTCGCCAAATTATACAATCGATACAAAACGTCCTGCACTTGCAAGCGCTATTTCGATCAGTGACAATGCATTGAGAATTGGGGACAACGCAACAATAACGATTACTTTCACCGAAGCAATAACCGGATTCACGACTTCTGATCTTACCTCTCCAAATGGCAATTTGACCTCGTTAAGTACTGCAAATGGAGGCATTACCTGGACAGCAACCCTGACCCCAATTGCAAATATTGAGAATGCATCCAATATCCTTACGCTCGACATCACAGGAATTCTGGATTTAGCTGGGAATGTTGGCTCAGGAAGTGCCAATTCGGGAAACTATTCGGTTGATACAAAACGCCCTGCACTAGCCAATGCGATCACAATCAGCGATCAGGCACTAAAAGTAGGAGAAACAGCAGTTGTCACCTTTGTTTTCACAGAAGCCGTAACCGGATTTACAAATGCCGAGCTCACAATTGCCAACGGTACAATGACAGCAGTCAATTCTTCCAACGGTGGGATTACCTGGACTTCAACATTTACTCCGACTGCCAATCTGGAAGATGCGTCCAATCTGATCACGCTTGACAATACCGGATATTCCGACGTTGCCGGGAACATTGGAACTGGAACTTCCAACTCTCCAAATTATAGCATCGACACGAAACGTCCAACAGCTACCATTTCTTTGGACAACAGCGCATTGAAAGTTGGTGAAACGACCATCGTAAGCATAGTTTTTTCTGAACCTGTTACCGGCTTCACCAATGCAGACCTTACCATTGCCAATGGAAACCTGACAGCGGTCAGTTCTTCAGACGGGGGCATCACCTGGATCGCCACCTTTACCCCAACAGCCAACCTGGAAGATGCCACAAATGTGATTGTACTTGCAAATTCAGGGATTACAGATTTATCGGGGAACATTGGAACCGGTACCTCCAGTTCGGACAATTACACAATTGACACCAAACGTCCGACAGTTGGCATAACGCTTAACGACAACGCTTTAAAAATTGGCGAGAATGCTACCGTCACTTTTACGTTTTCTGAAGCAGTCACTGGTTTTTCAAATGATGACCTGACCATTGCGAATGGTATCCTTACATCGGTAGGTTCTACGGATGGTGGCATAACTTATACGGCTACCTTTACCCCAACTGCTTCAGTGGAAGATGCCACAAATGTGATTACAATCGACAATTCTGCATATGCAGATTTAGCGGGCAATGCGGGATCAGGGAGTACCGATTCCCCTAACTACAGCATTGACACGAAACGACCAACCATCTCGATTACCGCAGCTTTGACGGCAGGAGGTAACGCGATTGTAAATCAGGGTGAGATGATCTCAGGTTTCCTTGTAGTGGCGCAAAGCAGCGAAAACACAGGAAACCTGTATGTTGTGCCATCAACTACACCTGGTACCTTAGTTGCAATAATGGCTGCTTCAATAGGGAATGCAGCTTCAGCTGGAGCAAATACGAACACGACAATTTCAATATCGGGAAACAATGCAGCTTTGGCCAATGGATTGGAATATTCAGTTTATTCAACCGATGGGGCAGGAAATGTATCAACAATTTCAGAAGTGGCCTTCCTTTCGGCTATCTATGCCCCTTCAGCACCTGTAATCACTTCACCTTCAAGCGGAACCATTACCAATAACAATAAACCTTCCATAAGCGGAACCACAGTACCCTTCGCCAAAGTTTATGTCCTCTTTGATGCTCTTTTTGGCGGAATTGCGACAGCAGATGGCTCAGGAGCCTGGACATACACACCGGTGAATTCAATAGTTGATGGTCCACATCTGGTAAGTGCCAACAGTACTGATGCGGCTGGAAACGCAAGTGTCTTTTCAGGTACAAAAAACTATACGATTGACACTTCAAAACCGACAGTTCAGTCAGTAGAAACACCAGCTCTTGCGACCTATTTATCAGGACAGTACCTCGACTTTACAGTCAACTTTAGTGAGATGGTTACTGTTGTTAAAACAGGAGGTACACCATTTTTAACTTTGACGATTGGAGGCATTAATGTTCATGCCGAATATTTATCGGGAAGTGGGACAACAGCGCTGGTTTTTCGCTATGTTATCGTTTCCGGTGATCTTGACACTGATGGAATTTCAGTAGGTGGAGCAATCATATCAAATGGTGGCACAATAAAAGATGCCGCCGACAACGATGTAATTCTGGCATTGAACAATGTTGGAAGCACAAGTGGCATTAAAGTAGATGCCTTACTTTCACCGGCAACTCAGGCTACTGCCCTTCTGTTTTCCAATGTTCAAAGCAACAGGATGACAATTGGTTGGACAAATGGTACTGGTTCAAAAAGGGTTGTTTTTGTAAAGTCCTCAAATACAGGAACTACCACACCTGTCAACAATGTCTCCTATATTGCTGATCCGGTTTTTACGAATGGGACTCAAATTAATTCCGGTTGGTATTGTGTCTATAATGGCACAGGATCAAGCGTGAATGTAACCGGTTTAACGATTGGGACAAATTATATTGCACAGGTTTTTGAGTACAATGGTCCGGCAGGTTCTGAAAAGTACATGACCACATCGGCATCCAACAATCCAAAGATCCAGGCAACTTTATCCTGTGCCAATCCTACAAACGGTGGAACAATCGCCACAGATCAAGCAGGTTGTATTTCTATTGATGTAGCTGAAATTACAAGCACCCAACCTGCCACAGATTTCACAGGTACGTTGGAATACAAATGGCAATATTCAATGACAAACAGCAGTTCAGGGTTCATGGATATCGACAACAGCAATTCATTGACCTATTCTCCTGGAACAATCACCACGACCACCTGGTACAGGAGATTGGCACGGGTTACCTGTTTAAGTAATTGGACAGGAGCAACTTCATCGAATGTCATAAAAATGACTGTATATCCTGTTTCCGTTGGAGGACATATCGCAGGCGGAACCAGTCAGATTACCTACGGAGAGGTTACTGGCACTATGACCCTGGGCGGACAAACCGGAACTGTAGTGAAGTGGCAAAAAAAGGTTGAATCCGAACCATGGTCAGATATTTCAAACACATCCTCGACTTTCAGCGAAAAACCTGCATCTGTTGGTACCTGGTACTATCGTGCCCTTGTAAAAAGCGGTGACTGCTCCGAAGCGTTCTCCGATCCGATCAGCATTGTGGTTTCGAGGAAAACTTTGACCATAACAGCGGATGATAAGTCCAAAGTTTACAATGGTTCTGCATATGGTACGTTCACAGTTACTTACAATGGGTTTATCGCGGGTGAAAATGTTGCGGATCTTGGCGGTGCACTTTCCTTTAGCGGTTCCGCAACAACTGCTGTGAATTTCGGGACGAATTATGTGATCACACCTAATGGGCTGACATCCAATAACTACGACATCTCATTCGTTTCTGGAAAACTGGATATCACAAAAAAGAATTTGACGATCACTTCTTCCGGTCCATCCAAAGAATATGGCACTTCGTTAGCAACTGTAACAAGTTCAACGAACTTTACCGCAAGTGCAACCGGGATTGGTACAGAAGTAGTAACAAGCGTGAAGCTGACCCCTGATGCAGCAGGTATATCCGGGTCAACTCAGGCAGGAGCAGCTTATGTTGTCACACCATCACAGGCAACCGGAACAGGAGGATTTTTGGAAAGCAACTACGCCATCACTTATGAATCCTACAACGGAACTGTAAGTAAAAAAACACTGGTCGTTACTGCTAACAATAAATCAAAACCCTATGGTGACCCAATACGATCGCTAACGGTTAGTTACAATGGTTTGGTGAATGGTGATCGTGCTCCGGCAACTTTACCTGCAATCAGTACAACAGCAACCTCAACAAGTCAGGTTGGAACTTATCCGATTTCCGCAACAGGAGCGGCTGATCCAAATTATACGATCAGTTATCAGCCGGGTGTGTTTACAGTTGAAAAAGCTGCCATGATGATTTTTGCTGAAAATAAATTTAAAAACTATGGTGCTCCATTACCCTTATTGACAGCAAGTTATAGTGGTCTTGTCAACGGGGATACGGCTCCGGCAACTTTACCTGCAATCAGTACGACTGCAACATTATCAAGCCCTGTTGCAACGTATCCGATTTCCGCAACCGGAGCTGCCGATCCAAACTATACGATCAACTATTCATCAGGTGTATTGACAGTTGGCAAAGCTGAGCTATTGATTTCCGCCGACAACAAGTCGAAGGGTTATGGAGCTGCAATACCCACATTGACAGTCCATTATACCGGACTGCTGAACGGAGACACTGCTCCGGCAACATTACCGGTAATCGGCACCACAGCGACAGCATCAAGTCCTGTTTCAACATATCCAATATCTGCAACAGGAGCCATGGATCCAAATTATACAATCAGTTATCAGCCTGGCAACTTGTCAGTTGAAAAAGTTGGACTGATCATTACTGCAGACAACAAGACAAAAACCTATGGCGCAACATTACCCACATTGAAAGCTGTTTATTCAGGATTGGTAAATGGGGATATCGCTCCTTCAACTTTGCCTGCAATCAGCACAACGGCAACTGCATCCAGTCTTGTTGGAAGTTATCCGATTTCCACAACCGGAGCGGCAGATCCAAACTATACGATCAGCTATCTGCAAGGTGTCCTGACGATTGAAAAGGCAGACCTGATCATTGCTGCTGACAACAAGTCAAAATCCTATGGTGCAGCACTGCCCACATTGACAGCAAGTTATATGGGTCTTGTCAATGGGGATATTGCTCCAGCAACTTTACCAGCGATCAGTACGACAGCAACAGCATCCAGCCCTGTTGCAACGTACCCGATTACCGCAACCGGTGCAGCCGATCCGAACTATACGATCACCTATTCATCAGGTAGTTTGACAGTTGGGAAAGCAGGACTGTTAATTTCTGCAGACAACAAGTCTAAAAACTATGGGGCTTCATTGCCCTTATTGACAGCAAGTTATATTGGATTGGTCAACGGTGATACTGCTCCGGCAACATTACCAACGATCAGCACAACAGCTACAGTTTCAAGTCCAGTTGCAGTTTATCCGATTACTGCTAACGGAGCGATGGATCCAAACTATACAATCAGCTACTCTTCTGGTACAATGACTGTTGAAAAAGTTGCACTGATGGTTACTGCCAACAATCAATCAAAAAGTTATGGTGCTGCACTGCCCACATTGACAGTGGGTTATATAGGATTGGTCAACGGCGATACTGCTCCGGCATCTTTGCCTTCAATAAGTACGACGGCATTGGCTTCAAGTGCGGTTGGAACCTACCCGATTTCCGCAACCGGTGCTGCTGATCCAAACTATGCGATCAGCTATACTTCCGGTGAATTAAAGGTAGAAAAAGTGTCCTTAATGATTACTTCCGACAACAAATCCAAAAACTATGGGGATGCATTGCCCACATTGACAGTAAGCTATAGTGGTTTGGTCAATGGCGACACAACTCCTTCAACCTTACCGTTGATCAGTACAACTGCAACGGCGACAAGCCCTGTCAATACTTATCCGATTACCGCTTCCGGGGCTTCCGATCCAAACTATACGATCAGCTATGGTGCAGGTATTTTGATAGTTGGCAAACGGTCATTGAATATTTCTGCCGATGTCAAATCAAAAGTTTATGGCGAAACCGACCCTGAGTTTACCTATGCTTATGCTCCCGCTTTGATAGGAACGGATGTCTTCACGGGTACCCTTTCACGCCTTGCAGGTGAAAATGTCGGTTCCTATGCCATTGGGTTGGGAACATTGAACGCAGGATCTAATTATACCATGACCTTTGTAGGTAAGGATCTCAACATTGGTGCGAAAGCGTTGGCCATCAGCAATCCTGTTGTGACAACATCAAAAACATATGACGCGTTGACCAGTGCAAAGGTGGTTCAAGGGAATCTGATTGGTGTGGTTGCAGGGGATGAAAACAAATTAAGCGTTTCAGCAACTGCCAATTATGCGAACAAAAACATCGGAGCAAATAAAACAATCACTGTTGCCTATCAGATATCAGGTGATGCAAGTGGGAATTACACAAAACCGGTTGATTATACCAGCACAAATGGTGTCATCGTTGCCAAACAATTGACAATTGCCAACACATCCATAACGACAAACAAAATGGCCGATGGAAATACATCGGCGGTAGTCCTGAATGTGGGAACCCTAACTGGAGTCGAAGCAGTTGATGCAAGCAATATAACTATTTCTGTCATTGCCAATTACGATGATGCCAAGATTGGACTGACGAAAACAATAACGGTGGTTTATACCTTGGGTGGCACTGCCGCCAGCAACTACATTGTTCCTGCCAATCTGTTGATCACCAATGCGAAGATTTCAGAAAAGGTTGTTTTGCAAACACTTACAAAGCCAACTGCGGGTTGCAGTGGAAGCGACCTGATCCTGAATTATACCGTTTTGAACGGAACACCGACCCAATACCAAATCGTTTTCGGTCAAACTGCACTTTCAGCAGGTTTCCAGAACATCAGCTATTTGAATTTGTCATCATCCGGGACAAATGGAATAATTACCATTCCTGTCCCATCTGGAATCCCAAATGGGACCTATACGGGAACCTTACAAGTACGCAATGAATTGGCGATGACCAGTGATTTGTATCCGTTCCAGTTTGTGGTGAATGTCTCTGCTGATTATATCATTGCCAAGTTTGACGACGTGGTCCTGATCGACAACAAAGCTGGCAAGTTCAGTGCCTACCAGTGGTACAAGAACGGCGTGGCCATTGCCGGGGCAACCAAACAATACTACAACGATCCGGCAGGCCTGGTGGGTACTTATTCATTGAAACTTGTATCGAAAACGGGTGAGGAGATTATGACTTGTCCTAAGGTACTGAACATACCCAAAAAAACCAAAGTTGGTGTCTCTGTTTATCCCAACCCGATGAAGGCTTATCAACATAGTACCGTTAGAATTTCAGGCTTAACGATTGAGGATCTTCAGGGTGCAGTAATGACCGTTTACAACATGGCCGGAGTTCCGGTTTATACGACCGCGAAAGTCGAAGAGCTTACTCCGCTTACAATTCAGAATGCTGACGGGATCTATGTTGTTCACGTCATCACAAAAAGTGGGGATGATTTGGTTTACCGTATCCTCCTGGTTAAATAAAAAAAATAAAATCAAAGCATTGTTTTGCAGATTCATGCTACGGCCTGTGAAACAATGCTTTATCAAATATAACAATATACTGTGAAAATGAAACGACAATTGATATTGGGACTTTCCCTTCTTATCTATACGAACCTGAATGCCCAGGAGGCAGGTCACTACCTCTATCTGAACGGGGGTGGAGGATTTCACAACCTCTCCTATCCTCTCCTGAACGGAAGTGAAAAAGGCAGTTTTGGCTATACGCTGAATGCCGGGTACGGATATTTCTTTAGCAAACATTGGGGTTTACAAACGGGTATCGGGTTACAGTCCTTCAAGCCGGAAGCGACCCTGAATTACATGACAGGATCCCCAGCCACCGATACCGATGGTGAAAATTATGAATATCGGACTTATTACAACAACTGGAAGGAAAAGCAAAAGTTAATGTTCCTTGACATTCCCCTGGGGCTGCAGTTTCGGCACACATTGAACAAAAAAATCGGCCTTCTGGCGATGGCAGGTGTAAAAATGGCCATTCCTGTTCATTCGACCTTTGAAACCACAGGTGGTGAAATTGCCACAACTGGTTATTACAGTCAATATGAGGTGGAATTGAAAGATATGCCACAGCATGGTTTCGTTAGCATTACCGATCATTTAACCGGCGACGTTTCGATAAAAACCTCCTATTCTGGTTTTGCTGATCTGGGCGCAACTTTTACCTTAACGCCCAAAATTGATTTATATACTGGTGCATACCTTGATTATGGTTTGAACAGTCTTGGAAAGAGGGTTGACAAATTAGTGTATCAGAAGGATGGGGTTTACAACGGTATTCTTGCATCAGATCAGGTTGGGAACGCGAAAACTGTTTCCATGGGACTAAAGTTGGGTATGCTTTGGCATTTCGGGAATAAGCAGGAAGTACCCGAGATAGTAAAGGTAACGCCGATCAGTAAAAAAGCGACCTTCTTAAAAACGCCCTTGGTAGATGAAGTCCCAAGGGTAGTTCGTGCCGAACAGCATGAAACAACTACAGTTGTCAAAGCGGTGAAACATGCAAATGAAACTTCCTACAAAAACGCGATGGCAATTGCAGGTACGATAAGAATTGTGTTCAATTCGAACCAACCATCAGGAACAGAAGACAGCAAGATAAACGCATTAAGCGAAATTCTGAAAGCAAATCCTGATGTGACGATCCAGATTATTTCACAGATCGAGGATTCCGGTCCACAAAAAGGGGACTATGAACTTGGACTCCAGAGAGCTAGCCTGGTGAGACAGAAATTCCTTAAAAATGGAGTTCCAAGCTCACAATTGCTCAGGTTGGCCAAAGCAATGGATTCATCAACCACTTCCAAACCTTCCACCGCAAATGGAATCATACAAAGGGTTGTGACCATCGTTGTTGAGTAATTGTGGTAGGATTGTCCATTTCATCTTCCCTTTTAAGATGATTGGAATTATTCATAATTGTCCACTTTTTGTCTCATTGCATTTAAGCTCGCAATAGAAAATGATTTATATTTTTGTATTTCTGGACAAAAGATTGAAAACTCTAAAACAAGCAGGAAAATAGCACGTTTAAAATCCTTTTAATTTTTCAAATATGAGATCAGCAAAAATTTTATTTCTATTTGCCATAATGGCAATGTCAACACCACTTTTAAAAGCCCAGGCCAAGAAGGATAACTCACTGGCGAATTTCCTAAAAACCAAATACACCAAAGATCAGGTGTATGATGTGCAGCGTTCTCCCGCATACCCTGTTGCAGGGAAAGACTGGACTTTATCTGGACTGAAAAATGCATTGGATGCCACAGGTGGGCCAATTGACTGGGGAACAGGCCGGTATGTGATGTTTGCATTGGAAACCAATCCTATGAAAGGGACCTATACCTATGTTGATGATGCGAACAACAGTGGCAAACCAGTCGGTATTTCTCTCCAATTGTTTGAAGCGAATGGCAAATTGGTAAAGGTTGTTGCAAAATGGGGCAAGATAATCGGCTTTGGAGCTGAAGGATGTATGTATGAAGTCGAAGGCAGATATGGATCTTTTTTCTCTTCAGTTGCAGTCAATGCTTCATCAATGGTTAAATATAAACCAGCTATTGCAGTAGTTACCAAATTATCGGAATTGGGTAAAGGAAATGTTGTTGCAAAAATTGAAGAATCCCCAAAAGCAAAATCCGGGTCGCCATTTTTTGCCTTGAAGTTTACAAAAGACCAGGTTTGGGATGCACAGCGCATGCCTGCAATGCCGGCTGCCGGAAAGGATTGGACTTTATCAAAATTTAAAAATGCCCTGGAAGCAACAGGATCAGCCATCGATTGGGGCACAGGCAGGTACCTGATGTTTTCACCGGAAGCCAACCCTTTGCCTGGTTCAGTTTCGCTGTCAGATGATGTAAATAGCAATGGCCAGGCAATCAATGTTTCCCTTAAATTGTACGAAAGCAACGGGACATTGGTCAAAGTTGTGGCCAAATGGGGAAAAATCATTGGAATGGGTGCTGAGGGTTGTATGTATGTCGTGGAAGGCCGATATGGGTCGTTCTTCTCGTCCGTTGCGATCAATGCCTCATCTGTAGTTAAATACCAACCAATCTTTGCTGACGTCACCAAAATATCGGATCTGGGAAAAGGAACCTTTGGAACCAAACAACCGGAGTCTTCAACATCGAATACACCAGCCAAACAACCTGAAACCCCAATTGCAAATACGCCAACGAAACCGGCAGAAACACCAAAAGCAAACCCTGTACCCCAACAACCAGCTTTACCACAAGGCAATGGTACGATTGACTTATTAGGGACAAAATTTTACAAGAATCAGGTATGGGAAGTTTCATGCGATCCCGTTGAACCAACGGATGGGGAGGAAATGACCGTAACCGTAAAAGGTCCGGCATTGAAGCCTGCAAGAGAGGAAACCAAACCTTTGGATTGGGGTAAAAATGGAGACCGGTATTTGATGTTTTATGTGAATAAAGGTGGTAGTTTTATTCAAATTACCGATGATATCAAGAATGACACATTGACCCTGATATCGGCAAAATTATACGAACGTAACGGGACAGTTGTTGATGAACCTTATTATTGCGGATGGATCAGGGGACTGGGCACTTCGGGCGTTGTTTATGGAATCCGTGAACCAGATATTCAGTTTGATTTATACCTTTCAGCAAATGCGATCAAACAAAACGATGTTATTACCTATAAACCTATGATTGGGATTGTGAAAAAAGTATCGCAATTAATGAAAGGTAAGTTTGTAACACAACAGGATCAATTGAAATCCGTACTGGTGGAGAAAGGCGGGGCAACCAATGCTCAGTTTAATCCAAAAGTGGCTTATGGTACCATGACCGATCAGTCAGGCAATACTTATAAGACCGTTAAAATTGGAAACCAGACCTGGATGGCTGAAAATCTGCGCGTTGCCAAATACCGCAACGGCGATGCAATTCCGATTGTAAATCTCTCTAATGATTGGAACAATAAACTGAAAACGGGGGCGTGTTGCAGTTATAAGAATACAATGGATAAAAACAAGATTGCCACATATGGTTTATTGTACAACTGGTTTGCTGTTGGTGATCAACGCAATATCGCACCGGCTGGCTGGCATGTGCCTACCGATGCCGACTGGACAACCCTTACAACAACCCTGGGTGGTGAACAATTGGCTGGTTTAAAATTGAAAGAGGCTGGAACTTCCCATTGGCTAAGTCCCAATACCGGTACAACAAATGAGAGCGGTTTCACATCCATCCCTTTGGGTGAGCGTGACTATGAAGATGGTCATTTTGGTAACCAGGGATCCGTTGTCACTTATTGGAGCATTACAAAGGAAAAAGCAACAAATGTTTTTTATCGTAGCCTTAGTAATGAAGATGGTATTTGCAACCGCGACAATAATCCATTCATGTATGGTTTCGCAGTTCGATTGGTCAAAGATTGATTTAGATTATCAAATGATTCAAATATTAAATGATTACGATGAAAAAGTTAAGTTTTTTTGTTTTATTGGTATTGGCATTGATTAATGTTAATGCACAGGAAACAAGCAGTTTATCATTAAAGAACTTGCTTGAGACGAAATACACAAGTGACAAAGTTTGGGATGTTCAGCGTGCACCGGCGTACCCTGTTGTTGGGAAAGATTGGGTATTATCGGGCTTGAAGAATGCATTGGACGCTACCGGAGCAAACATTGATTGGGGAAAGGGACGTTATCTCATGTTTGCACTGGAAACCAATCCGGTAAAAGGTACTTATACCTATGCTGATGATGTAAATAATTCCGGCAAAGCCTATAATATTTCACTTAAACTGTATGAAAACAGTGGTGCATTGGTGAAAGTTGTCGGGAAATGGGGTAAAATAATAGGAATGGGCGATCAGGGATTCATGTACGAAGTAGAAGGAAGATATGGTACTTTTTTCTCAAATGTACCTGTTAATAAGTCATCTGTAATAAAATACAAACCTATCCTGGCCGAAGTAACCAAACTATCCGATGTAGGAAAAAGCAATGTGGTTGCCAAAACGAATGACCTTCCAAAAGTAAATATGGAATCTTCCTTTATTAATGCCAAATATACAAAGGATAAGGTATGGGATGTTCAACGTTCGCCGGCTTATCCAGTTGCAGGTCAGGACTGGACATTATCAGGTCTTAACAACGCCCTGGATTTCTCAGGAAAACCAATTGATTGGGGCAATGGCCGATATCTTATGGTGGCTTTGGAAGCCACTCCTGTGAAAGGCTCTTATACCTTTTCTGATGATATCAACAATTCAGGCAAGACATATACTATTTCTCTTCAACTGTTTGAAAGCAATGGTACAATGGTAAAGGTTGTTTCAAAATGGGGTAAAATAATAGGAATGGGCGCCCAGGGGTTTATGTATGAAGTGGAAGGTCAGTTTGGTACATTTTTTTCAACGGTAGCCTATAATACCAAATCTGTAGTTAAATACAGACCAACTTTAGCTGTAGTAACAAAATTGTCGGAACTGGATTTTGTTAAAGCTGCTGCTAAACAAGCTGAATTGCCAAAAGTTGTCACAGAACCGTCGCAACCATCTCAAGGACAGATTGCAGTTGGATATTACACACTTACGGCAAGATGTAGTGGCAAAGTTTTGGATGTATTGGATGCCAGCACAATGGATGGTGCAAAAATTCAACAATGGAAACTAAATGGGAATGTTGCCCAGCACTGGAAAATTGATCCCGTCAAGGGTGCTCCAGGATATTACACCCTTACTTCACGATGCAGTGGAAAAGTTTTGGATGTACTGGATGCCAGCAAGCTTGACGGTGCTAAAATTCAGCAGTGGAAACTAAATGGGAACACTGCCCAGCATTGGAAAATTGATCCCGTAAATGGCGTTCCAGGTTATTTCATTCTCACTTCAAGGTCCAGCGGAAAAGTTTTGGATGTCCTTGATGCCAGTACTCAAGATGGCGCAAAAATTCAGCAATGGTCGTTAAATGGGAATAATGCCCAACATTGGAAATTGGATATGGTAAAATAGGATCCTATTAAAAAGTGACAACCTGAATTTCAGATAGATATCGATGTGAAAATAGTGCTTTCCTAAAGCAACATCGGTTGAACAAATCCCTTCGTTAACAGCGAAGGGATTTTTTTTCAAGAATATTGAAGATTTCCTCTGCGAAAATTAGCGCGATCTGCGGGAGAAAAGATTTTCCCGCAGATTTCGCAGATCAATGCAGAATATGCAATATTTTGGATGTAGAGACCTGATTTCAATTTTTCCTGACACATATTGAAAAATTACAAATAAATAAAATCTGTTTTATTCTGATATACAGATTTTTGTATAATTGCAGCGTTTCTTTGACTCTTTATCTCGTCTTATTTTTCCTTCTTTATGATGCATTTTCCTTAAGCCCGGACGTTAGCTTTTCTACTATATAGGTGGAAGTCCCAATTCCTTTAAAAATTGATTGTGTGTTTCTCTTGCCTTTGCAATTTCCTTCTCAATGCCAACAAGTTTTTCATTAACTTCATACAAGTCAATGATTTCCTCGTCTAAGGAGGTGCTTACATAGCGTGAAATATTCAAGTTGAACTCGTTTTTCCCGATTTCGTCCATTGATACCCTGCGGGAATAACGAATTTCTTCTTTGCGTTCTCTGTATGTACAAACTATCTTTTCAATATTTTCAGGTAACAAGTTGTTTTGTCGTTTCCCTTTTTCAAAGTGGTCAACGGCATTGATGAATAAAACGTCATCAAACTTTTTGCACTTCTTCAATACCAAAATACAAACGGGAATACCTGTCGAGAAGAACAAATTGGCCGGAAGTCCAATCACCGTATCTATGTTGCCGTCCTTTAACAACTTGGTTCTTATTCGTTCTTCTGACCCGCCCCTGAACAATACACCATGAGGAAGAATAATTGCCATAGTTCCTTCCTTGCTTAGAAAATGAAAACCGTGTAATAAGAAAGCAAAGTCTGCCGCAGATTTTGGGGCAAGTCCGTAACTCTTGAAACGAAAATCTTCTCCCATTGCTTCGGATGGCTCCCAACGATAGCTGAAAGGTGGATTGCAAACAATAGCATCAAACTCTAACTTTTTGGAAGGATTCATCTCGTTTAAAATAGACCAATCGTTGAGCAAGGTATCTCCGTGGTGGATTTCAAATTCTGAGTCTTTGACTCCATGAAGCAGCATGTTCATTCGAGCCAGGTTGTATGTGGTGATATTGTTTTCCTGTCCGAAAATTTTTCCGATACTCCCACCAGCTTCTTTCAATTTTGTACGGACGTTGAGCAACAACGAGCCTGAACCACATGTAATGTCCAACACTCGTTCTATCTTTTTCTTTTCCCCTTTGCTTGGGTCCTGGCTGTCTAAGATGACAATTTCTGAAAGTATATCCGAAATCCGTTGAGGCGTATAAAACTCACCAGCTTTTTTTCCTGAACCTGCTGCAAATTGGCCAATCAGGTATTCGTAAGCATCACCAAGAATGTCGATATCGGTAGAAAATTTACTGATACCTTCGGCAATTTTCTGGATAATGGTGCAAAGTTTCTTGTTTCGTTCTTCGTAACTCTTCCCAAGTTTTTCAGAATCGAGATTGATTTCTGAAAACAAACCTTGAAAGGTGCTTTCAAAAGATTGGTTTTCTATGTATTTAAAGCCTTGTTGCAATGTGATTAGCAATTCCTTACTCTGTGTTTTGGCTAATTCAGCAATGCTTTTCCATAAGTGGGACGGTTCAATAACATAATGGATTTTTCGCCGCATTTGCTTCTCGAACTCCGGAACATCGATTACATTCTTTAAATACCAAACCGATAGTGGAGTTCGTTGATCACCTTCCTTCAGATCCGGATAATCTTTTCCCAATTCCTTTTTTGCTGCCGATTCGTAATTATCAGATAAGTACCGCAAAAACAGAAACGAAAGCATATAATCGCGGAAATCATCGGCGTTCATTGCTCCACGCAATTCGTCTGCTATTTTCCAAAGGGTATTTCCTAATTGTGTTTGGTCGTTTGCTGTCATTTTATTTCAATAATTTTCTATTTTCAGCTTCCATCAAAATTTGCATTTGTTGTATGGCTATTTGATTCAGTTTTACAAGCCGTTCTTTCTGTGGCATTTTTTCATTGATAAAAACCGCATTCAGGTTTTCCATGTTCGACAGGCAAATCAGTTCGTTGATGCTTGCATAATCCCGAATATTTCCTTTCAGTTCAGATACAGCTCAAATTCTACCGACACCCAACTGGCAAACTTAAATGCAATATCTCTTTGTGCATAGGTGCCACCACCTGCTCCATTTTTAGTAATAATACCAATGGCATTAGTGAGTTCGACCCAACGTGTAGGACTCATTGTAAAGGTGTTGTTACCGGCATCTTTCAAAAGGGGGTCGAATTCGACCCCTTTAAAATCAGGATTGTTTAATAATTCCCAAAGCGCTAAATACTCTAAGGTGTTTTTGAGTCTCATCCAATTTTTAACTACATCCTTCGGTTCAATTGGATTTTTTTGCCTGGCAATGTCAGTAATACATATAAAGTCAAAGCTATTCACTTTAATAGCTTTGATTGTTATTTCTTTTACAATGATGGAATTCGCTTTTACCATATCTTTTACTATTTTTAATTACCCCATATTCGGGGTATTTACATCAGGAAACAAGCCCTGCAATAGTCCTTTTTTGTGGAGTTTTAAGGCTTCCACCTTTTGACTTTGGATGTTAATTAATTCATGTATAGAAGAAAGGCAGGAAGCGATTTTTTGTTGTTCTTTGGGATTGACAGGAATTGATATTGGAATATTTTCAATTAATCCACCGCTTAGATTTTCTTGACCACCTTGATTACTTAATTCTCTTATTTCTTCGTATCTCCCTGCTAAGTTTTGAAAGACAAAATTTGTGTTAAATCCTTCTTTTAGAAGAATTGCAGCACAGGCTTGATTAGTTGCAGCTTCAATTCCAAGAATCGCAACCTTGCCTCTTGTTTTTCCCTGACCATACATTGCCATTAAAATTGTGTTTTTAGGGAAAATTTTAGCCGATGAGTTTTGAAGCCCTGCTTCTGTTATGTATTCATTTACAGCATTGATTGTATTAAAGTCAATAAGGGTTGTACTAATCCAAGGAATTTCTCCATTCCAATAATCATTAACTGTGCGACTTGGTGTACCACCTGACGTTATTTTACAGATTTCCTCCATGGTATTCTTCTCCCAAGCCCCTCCATCCTCAAACTCCTTAAACCTCAGCATAGGAACAGTTTCTCCATTTTGCGGGAAAAGGTTTTGAAGCAACCCTTTTTTGTGTTCTTTCAGCACCCCCAGCTTTTGGCTTTCGGCTTTGATGACTTCGTCCAATGACGAAAGACAGGAGGCGATTTTTTGTTGTTCGTTTGGGTTTTTGGGTAAAGGAATTGGAATAATATCAAGCTTACCTCTATTCAGTTTTGGTTGAGCCATTCCTGTTAGAAAGTCTTCAACGTTAATTGAGTTAATATATTTTTCAACCAATAGCTGAGTATGTATATTTTCAAACTTGAGAACATGAGCATGATTATTCACCCAAGTTTTACCTGAAATGCTAAATGCAATAGGGTAATTTCTATCAATTAAATTTGCACCATCTTCCGATATACAAAGCAAATTTTCATTGTAAATATATTCCTTGACGTAGTCTATAATACCAGAAGCTCCATAATAAGGAATAGTTCCTTTTTCCCTTTGGTTTGAAGTTATAGGTACTCTTTTTGAATCTAGATTTTCGGCTAGGGTGCCAAGGTCTTCCTCTTCCCACTCCACCTCCTTAACAAACTCTGGAAACCTCAGCCTTGGCACTAATGTATTTTCGTTGTTCTTACTCATTTAACAATTGATTTGAGAATGTTGTCCACCGAATTTTTATCCAATTTTGAAAAAGCAAACCATTTTTTGCCCAGGTCCTTAATCGAAGCACCCAAATGATAGACCTCTTCGTGGTCGATCATCAAAAAGCGGTCGTGGCTTTTGTTAAATTCTTTTATCTCAAAATTGCCGTATTGGGTATTGGCTTTTTGCACATCCAAAGCCAATTGTTTACCAATGGTTTTGGACAATAAAAGTACGGTTACCCCACTGTTTTTCTTGGTTAAGTGGGTAATTGTAACATCGTCTATATAATTATCAATCAATATAATACTCTTTTTAGCAGAACGAATTATTCTGGAGGTCAATTCATAGGCATCAAATACCTGTCCATCGAAAAATACCCCTTGGTTAGGGATTTCGGCGGATTGAATTTGCAGGGACATGGCATCAACTTTTTTTGCCAAATGTTCTACATTGTTTTCAATTCTGTTCATACGTTGATTGAGCGCATAGCCTTTGAGCAGGTAATCTCGCAACACGTTGGTTGCCCAAATCCGGAATTGGGTGCCCTGTTTTGATTTTACACGGTAACCAACTGAAATGATGACATCAAGGTTGTAGTATTCAATTTTACGTTTTACCTCTCTTTCGCCTTCTTTTTGAACTGTCAAGGAATCCTTGACAGTTGCTCCCTTTTCCAGTTCGTTTTCTTTAAAACAGTTATTGATGTGCAAACTTATGTTTTGCTTCGTTTGACTAAAAAGCACTGCCATTTGCGCCTGAGACAACCAAACGGTTTCATCTTCAATCCAAACTTCAATATGTTCGGCAAGTTCGTTCGGACTATATAAAATGATTTCATTTTTCATAGGCATTTCTATATCACGTTCATGCTTCATAGGCTTTCAACCCGCTTATTTCCCTTCCTTCTGCCTGCTTTCTGAGCAGTGGAATAAGGTCCCCCATGAGCAACAGTTCCCGTTTGGTGCGTTCTTTCCAGCCCAAGTCTAAAGGGGAAAATAGTTCGCTCAACTTTTCGCCATCAAAAATCATTCGGATTAAAATGCTTGCTGTAAATTCTTGTAGTGCCCTTGTTTCCAAACCATTTTTCCGTGCAACGTCGGCTAATTCATTAGCTATTTTTTCTGCTTTAAATTGTTGGTAACCTTCCCGAATTTCATTTTCGTTTAAGCCTTTACCAACTTCTAATGTCTTGATATAGTCAATAATGTCTTCCCGTTCTTCCATCAGATTGGCACTCGAACTCAACACACCAATCAACTGGTCACGGGTCATTTTCTGCTTGCCTGGTTTATTCTGTGTGAATTTTGCAATTAATCCCATGATATAGTCGTAGTCAATCAATGCTGAAGCAAACAACACAAATTCAAATTCAAGTTGCTGAATGTTTTCAGGGGCTTTGTCGCCCTCTTTTTGCTGAACATCTTTGAGTTGTTTGGCAATTTCCAAATACGAACTACGGAATGAACGCAATTGTTCTTCGGGAATCAGCTTCTCAATCTTTGCTTTTTGTTCTTCATTCAAGTCGGTGTATTGGTCAAGTTGTGTTTTCAGCCGTTGAACTTCCTTAAAGCGGTTAATAAATTCTACCCGGGCAACATCACCTTTGATGTTGTAAACCTCCTGCGGTTCTGCAACCATATCTTTTGACTCCATCCATTTTTCCATGGCTTTTACTGCTTCCTCATATTTCTCCAACACTTTCGGTGCAGGGTCAACCAACCAGATTTCTTTGGCCCGGGCAGTATCTTCACCACTAAACAAGGCAATCGCTCTGTCCACTTCGCTTTGCTGTTGCCTGAAATCAAGAATGTTACCGTAAGGCTTGGTGTCGTTCAAAATACGGTTGGTGCGGCTAAGAGCCTGAATCAGACCATGGTATTTCAGGTTCTTGTCCACATACAGAGTATTCAAATATTTAGAGTCAAAACCTGTCAGCAGCATATCCACTACAATCACCAAATCAATTTTGTTTTTGTGCGGATAATCGGCATTGCTGAATTTTTGAAATTTGATGCGTTGCTGTACATCCTGATAATATTGGTCAAATTCATTAATGCTGTGATTACTCGCGTATTGCTTATTGTAATCTCCAACAATTGCTTGCAAAGCTTTCTTCTTTTCTTCAGGAGCTTCTTTGTTGTCCTCTTTTTCTTGTTGCAAATCTTCCTGCAACTGTTGAACGTCTTTATTTCCTTCGGAAGGTGGCGAAAATACACAAGCGATATTTAAAGGGATATAACTCTCATCCGTTTCAACTTTTTTTGCCTGTATGTTTTTGAATAGTGTGTAATATTCAATAGCATCGTTGATTGAAGCCGTTGCAAGCAAAGAATTAAATCGCCTGGAGTGTGTGGCTGCATCATGTTTTTTGATGATTGCATTTGCGACTGCTGTTTTATGTTGCGTACTACCAATAATAAAATACTGCTCTGGCTTGAAATAGTCAATGTGAAAACGCAATACATTTCTATCATCAATGGCGTGAGTGATCGTGTAGGCGTGCAGTTGCTGTTGAAAAATATCTTTGGTTGTTACATAAGAGCCAACTGTTCCATCAATTTGTTTGTAGGAGGCGTTATCCTCAAAAATGGGCGTTCCAGTAAAACCAAATAACTGAGCATTCGGAAAAAATTCCTTTATGGCTTTGTGATTTTCGCCAAACTGAGAACGATGGCATTCGTCAAAAATGAAAACAATGCGCTTGTTTCTTAAAGGTTCCAACCGCTCTTTGTAATTGCTGGCCTTGAGCGAAGTCGAAGGGTTTTGGTCTAATGCCAGTCCCAATTTCTGAATTGTTGTAACGATTACTTTATTGGCATAGTCGTCTGAAAGCATCCGTCTTACCAGCGTTTCTGTATTTGTGTTTTCCTCAACGCAACCTTCCTGAAATTTATTGAACTCTTCCCGTGTTTGTCGGTCAAGGTCTTTGCGGTCAACCACAAATAAACATTTTTCAATGTCGGGATTGTCTTTGAGCAGGGTTGATGTTTTAAAGGAAGTCAATGTTTTACCGCTTCCTGTTGTATGCCAAATGTAGCCGTTGCCTCTGTTTTGGTGTATGCAGTCCACAATGGCTTTAACTGCATAAATTTGGTAAGGCCGCATTACCATCAATTTTTGTTCGCTTGCAACCAATACCATATACCGGCTTATCATCTGACCCAATGTACATTTACTCAGGAACTTCTCAGAAAAATCATCCAGATGTGTGATTTTCCGGTTGTCCTCACTTGCAAATTGATAAATGGGTAAAAACTGTTCGGCGGCATTAAAACTGAAATGAGAACTGTTATTGTTGGCAAAGTAATAAGTATTGGCCCGGTTGCTGACGATAAAAAGCTGCATAAAGCACAGCAATGTGTTTGAGTAGCCATGACCTGGGTCACTCTTATAGTCAACAATTTGTTGCATTGCTTTGCGCGGACTAACTTCCAGGCTTTTTAATTCAATTTGTACTACAGGTAGTCCGTTGATCAATAAAATAACATCATAGCGGTGATGACTATTCTGAGTATTTATCCGAAGTTGATTAATGACTTCAAAATCATTTTTGCACCAGTCTTTAATGTTTACCAGCGTATAATGAAGCGGAGTTCCGTCCTCACGCATAAAGGTGTTGATCTCCCGTAAGCGTTTTGAGGAAGCAAAAACGTCACTATTGATAATTTCTTCCCTTAAACGCGCAAATTCAGATTCAGTTAAATTAACCCTATTAAGTGCTTGGAACTTTTCTCGGAAGTTTTTTTCAAGGGTATTCCTGTCTCGTATATCCGACCTGTAGGTATATTTCAGGTCAGATAACTTGACTATTAAACTTTCTTCAATTTGCGCTTCCTTAATCATTAAAACTTTTTGTTTCAAATATACTCTTTTATCGTTGTTAATCCGTCATTATGTTGGCAAAATGAAAGCTATTTGGGTTTCAACGCAGTCATTCGTATGTTGGGGCCAGCTCCCGAAAGTACAATGAACGCTAAAAGCAACGTTAAATCCGTAAAAGATTTACCAGTGCGAATCACTAACCAAGGTAACCACCGATGTTTACATCTTTGAAATGCAATATAAGATTTATTCCTTAAAAATCGTCAAAAGAGCACGGAATTTTCAATCAACCATTTTTGGTGTAATCGGCAATTAACACTGCATAGCTTTTCGTAAAATTGAATTCACAATGATTGCCAACAATGATGCACAGTATATTCAAAATCAAACAGTTTCCTCAAAAATAAAGACCGACTCGATTGGAAGGTTAAAGGCTTTTGAAATATCATAAGCCAGTTTCAGGGATGGATTGTACCTCCCTTTTCGAATTCTGTGCGGATACGGCAATTGATATATCGTTTTTTGCTATGGCGCGTTTTTCTTTATGGCGTCATGGGACTTATTTGTATCTGCCCGCCTATTGCTCTTAATACTTTCATAATTGTCTCAAACTGAGGTTTAGATCCATCCGATAAAGCTTTGTATAAACTTGGCCTACTTAATCCAGTTTCTTGAGCAATTTTTGTCATACCAATTGATTTTGCAATGTGTCCGATTGCTGTAATAACATCAGAATCATTTCCTTCTGCTAAAACAGCATTAAGATATTCCGCTATCATTTCGTTACTATCTAAATAGTCCGCTATATCAAATTTTGAAGTTTCCATTTCTATACTATTTTAATTCGTTTTAAAATCTCTTTTGCCTTTTCAATGTCTCTCTGCTGGGTTGACTTATCTCCACCTATGAGTAGAATAATGATTTTTCCGTCTGATTCTTTAAAATATACTCTATATCCTTTGGCGTAGTCAATTTTGTACATTTATTTCAATGTATTCATTTGGATACAAAAATACGTAATCTTTTCTATTCGTTAAGAGTTTAATTCAAAATTCTTCAGAATAATTCATGCCATCTAAAGCGTTATGTATGTGCTTTTTAACATGTATCCTAACGGATCGCTAACCACTGTTTTTTTTTGCAAGTAATGACTTATTCCTTACAAATCGTCAAAAAGGTTTGGGATTTTCCATAAACCATATTCGATATAATCGGCAAATAATACTACACGGTCTTTCGTAAAACTGAATTCACATTGATTGGCAACAATGATGCACAGTTTACTATGAATCAAACCGTTTCCTCAAAAATAAAGACGATTCAATTGGAAGGTTAAAGGCTTTTGAAATGTCATAAGCCAGTTTCAGGAATGGGCTGTACTTCCCTTTTTCGAGGAAGACAATCGTTTCGCGCCGCACCCCAACTTTTTGGGCCAGATCGAGCTGTGACAGATCGTACCTGGCCCTGAGTTCCTTGATCCGGTCATTCATTTGCTTTGCGGGGCATATGTCTGTAGATCTTTTTAATACAATACGATTGTGCCTCATTCATTGTCATGTTTCTTTGCTTTCTTTTCAAAGGCAGATGATTTAGTCTTTTTCCTGATCTGTCATATCCAAAATCATGTTCGTATAAGTTCGTATAAATTAATAAGTCTTTACTTATTGAAATTCAGCACGATCAATAAGTTTGATTACCGGAGTTCTCATAAATTCGCATAAGTTCGTATAAATTCGCCTACTTCTAATGAAGTTCCCATTTTTTCCCTATGTCCAATTTTATTCTGTTGCTTTTCTTAAGGATTTGCAAAAGGTTTTGAATTTTATTTTTCTTGCTTTTCTCATTCAACACATCAGATAGCTTATCCCAAAGCAAAAAATCAACCTGCTTTCTCGAGGCTTCTTTCCATTTGGAAGGAGACCTTGATCATCTCAATAATGTGGATTACTTAATTTGGGCCTATATTAAAACTATATTCTAATGTGCTGTAATATATAAATTTGCATTAATAAAGTGTTTAAAAAGCATTTAAAAAGCATTTAAAGATGTTGCCAGTAATAACCTGGCAAGTTTTCAATTTTACCTTCCATTCTTAATGCTGTTAAAAAATTAGTTACTTTCTGCTTCTTCTGTTGCTCTGTTAAAGCAGTTGACAATTTAGGCATTATTAAACTATCAATTGATTTTCTTTTTGTCCTTCCAAACTTTTTAAAGTATTGCAAAATCATATCTTTAAAATGTTTGTCATCAAAACTTCTATTCGTAATATATTCCGCCTTTAATCCTTCATCGTTCAACGGCTCAATCACAGCATGTGACAGGTAAATATTGGGTTTCCGACCTTCTACAAACTTCAATTTTTTCAGGTATTTGAACTCATCGTCGGTAATCTCTTTTTTCTTTTGTACCTGGTCCAAGAGAAACACATCGGAAAAGGCAAGATTGGGGTGATGCGAGAGGATTTCGGAAAATTCTGTGTCTAAGATTTTACCTGTGAGGATCATCTTTGTTTTTTCATCTTCAAACTCGTAATCTGGCAAAGGGAACAAACGTTTTATCTGGTTGGTATACATCTTTTTGATACCACCACCCCGTGTATCCACCAATCCTAACTGGAACATGGCATTTGCCAAAAACTTGTTCCGGTAATTTTCCTCCGGGGCATCTTGCATGATCACCTTTTCAATACTGCCGGGAATAAACGTCCCGTTGTTAGAGAATACCAGGCGTTCGTCTTCGAACTCAACGATGTTAATATATCCTCCTTTCACATAATCGTTGTGGGCAACGCAGTTGTTAATGGCCTCGCGTATGTTAAAAGGCTCATATCTAAGTAATTCGTTTGGAAACAACGTACCCTTTGGCAAATAACGGTATTTCAGGTTCCTTATTTTTTCGTAGATTTTGTCGATTGCCAAAAGAAAAGGCGGAGGAAAAATATCATAGTCTTTTTCGTCGTTCTGAACTGTTTTCAATATCCACCTCATTTTGGCAATCGAAGGGACAAGGAAGCTTTCGGCTTCGCTTTTGCCCAACAGGATAATGGCAGTGCGTGTAATCTGTCCCTTAATGGCAATTTTAGCTTTGTTCAGGAAAGTAATCTCATCCCAGTTATCTACGTAATCGGCCAATTCAGGGAATTTTACAATGAACCTCCTTTTGGCGTAGTCAATTGCTTTAGGGTCGAGGTCATCAATGGTTGCGCCGTTTACAATGGCAGCGTTCCAATCGTATTCGGTGTTACGGTTACGGATGCGCTCCAGTTCTTCGAGGTTCAATGCACCAAGACTTTCACCTTCGCGACCATAAAAATGTCCCTCAAAAGCGACCGGGATCCCTTTTGGTGCAGGGGGTATCTGAAAAAGGATTACCCGTCCTTCGGGCAAAATCAGTTCGTGAATTTCGATAAACGTGATGCGGTTTGAAGTTTTATCTGCTATTTCCTTTTTCAGGCTATCGAGGTCTGCCTTGTTTTCCCTGAATTTTGTACCCGTAATTTTGTGGTTTTTGTTTTCTATCCCAAAAACTAACCATGCACAATCCTTGTCAAGCAGGTTCGCTTCGTTGCTCAATGCAGAAAAGTACTTGCCCAACTTCCTGAAATCATAGTTATTGCCTGCTTCTTTAAACTCCACTACTTCGTTTTCCACTTTTAGCGACTGTAGTTGTTCGAGCCTATATTTCAAATCAAGCCTGTTCATTTTACTTTAAATATTTTATAAAAATCTGGCGAGTATTCCCTAATTTTACCATCTTCAGCCTGATACTCAATTTTATATTGATGCCACTTTCGCTGGCGGTGTTTATTTCAGATTTTTATCGTTCCAAAGTTAACATTTTATAATGTTTGGTCTATTTTCGGCATTGGTACTTGACTAAAAAAACTTGTTGAGGTAAAGTAAACTGTAGTTGACACTTTAAACAAAGATACTACTCTATCCCATCAAAAATGAAGACCGACTCGATTGGAAGGTTAAAGGCTTTTGAAATATCATAAGCCAGTTTCAGGGATGGGTTGTACTTCCCTTTTTCGAGGAAGACAATCGTTTCGCGCCGCACCCCAACTTTTTGGGCCAGATCGAGTTGCGACAAACCGTACCTGGCCCTGAATTCCTTGATCCGGTTATTCATTTGCTTTGTGGGGCATATGTCTGTAGATCTTTTTAATACAATCCGATTGTGCCTTTTTCCTTGTCCTGATTTCTTTTTCTACCAATATTTCGCACCTACGGTGCTTTTGATTGTCCCGAAAATGATATTTTTACTCTTTTATCGCTGCATTAACCTAATAATGAAGCTGCTGCCTGATCCAGATAAAGCCAGGTCGCAGCATGGGTCCGCAAAATAGAAGCTGGGACAAGATTGGAAACTGGTTTTTCGAGCGTATTTTTCACGGCATTTGCCTTACGGAGATCGGGGACCGTGCAGATGATGGCCTTTGATTTCATGATCTGCCTGATCGACATGCTCAATGCCTGTTTCGGCACATCGTCAAAAGTTGGGAACCATCCTTCGCCCATCTGCTGCAACCGGCACTCCCTGTCCAGATTGACGATCAGGTAGGCATCCTCAGTTTCAAAATCGGCAGGCGGATCGTTGAAGGCAAGGTGCCCGTTTTCACCGATTCCCACAAACGCCACATCGATCGGATGTTCGGCAATGATTTTTTCAAGCCGCTTGCACTCTTCAGCGGGATACTCTTCCCCATTCACATAGTTGAATGCCTTGAGGTTGACCAGATCGACAAAACGCTCCTTGAGGTATTTCCGGAAAGAGGCAGGATGTGATAAAGGGAGGCCGATGTATTCATCAAGATGAAAGGCAGTTACAACGCGCCAGTCGATCTCGGCTTTCACAAGCTCCTCCAGCATCTCAAACTGGGATGCACCCGTGGCTACGATGATATTGGCCTTACCATTTTCTGCTATTGCTTTTTGTATCAGTGCAGCACCCTGATTTGCCGCGATTTTTCCAAGTTCCTGTTTGGATTCCGAAATAATTATTTCCATAATGTATTGATATTTAGTGTGTTATTATAATATTGCTAATCTTCAATTCAAATAAAGATTTTATCCGATCCCGTTAGGGATAAAATATTGGTAGAAAATCAAATCCTGAAACGTGATCCCGTCCCGTACGGGACGGGATAAGGGAAATATTGTGATTTTCTACCTATATCGAATACCTATCGGTATTTCTATATTTATTTAATATACAGTAGATTATCATCCATCGGTGTCATCCTGGGCATCAGCAAATGGACAAAGATCAGGATAATCAGATACGACAAACCTGCAATCACAAAAGCCCAGAAATAACCTGAGTTGTTGGCCGTATCGAGGACTGCACCCAAAGCAAGGTCGGCAAGAATGGCAACAGCTACTCCAACCATTTTACCAATGCCGATAACCGATGCTGTTGCCTTTTTTGGAAAGACATCCGAAACCAGGGTATAACCATTGATCGACCAGGATTGATGTCCGGCAGCACCCAAGCCAATCAGGAAAACCGCCAGCCACTTGTTTGCGATCACAGGCACAAAGGCGACAGGTAAAATGATAATCGCACAGACTAGCATGGTAATTTTCCGCGCCATGTTGATCGTCCACCCTTTTTTGATCAGCGAACCTGAGATATATCCGCCAAAAAGGCTTCCGGCATCGGCCATCAAAAAGATGATCAGGAATGGCAAACCTATGTTTTGAATGTCAACCCCGAATTGTACCGCGAGGAACTTGGCTCCCCAGAAAAGGTAAAACCACCAGACACCATCAGTCACCGTTGTCAAGGCAAAAGCCCATGTTTCACGCTTTGGGAAAAGGGTCATCCAGGGAATGGGCACGATGTTTTCCTCTGCCGAATCGCTGTTGATGTATTCAAGCTCCCTCTTTGACAACTTCGGGTGGTCCACCGGTTTCTGATAAGTCGTCCACCACAACCAGACCCAAATGGCACTCAGGACTCCCGTAAACAGAAAAGGGATTTGCCAGTTGTGCCCCTCGACCGAAACAACCGCCCCAACAATGAAAGGTGCCAGGATGGCCCCAACACTTGTGGAGGCATCAAAAATACCGGTGGCAAAGGCCCGATCCTTTTTGGGAAACCATTCAGCAACAGTCTTTATCGCAGCCGGAAAATTCCCCGACTCGCCAATCCCAAGCCCGAACCGTGCCACAATAAAACCGATCAAGCCGAAGGCAGGCCGGATTACGGCATGTAACATCCCAAAAATGCTCCAGATGACAATCGAAATCGTATAACCTTTTTTCGTGCCGAGCTTGTCAATTATGCCCCCCATAAACAGCACTCCGATCCCATAAGCTACTTTAAATGAGACCATAATGGCTGCATAATCCTTATTTGTCCAGTCGAAAAGCTTTTGCAACAAGGGTGCCATTACCCCCACAATACTTCGGTCGAAATAATTGATGGTGGTGGCCATAAAAACCAATGCAAGAATCCGGTAACGGTAATTGCCAATTTTCGGGTTTGTGTAGTTCATTGGAGCAGTTATTTATTTTTTGAATATTTAAGCATTTTATGAAAGCTACTGGCAGCTAGTGACTGGCGGCTGGCAGCCTGGGGAGTTTGTCTAGCAATCCTAATTATAACTCAGATTAAAATTAATTCCCTCCAATTAAACTTTGAAGCAGCCAACAGCCAATTGCCAGCCGCCTTAGATTCCTTCCGATTAAACTTTGAAGGTGATCTACCAGTAGCCAGCCGCAAGTTGCCAGCCGCTTTTATTACCTTCCAATCAACTTTGAAGGCGATCTGCCAGTAGCCAGTCGCAAGCCGCCAGCCGCTTTATTATTAGATTCATCTCGCCTCATAAACCAGTTCCCCCTCAACGTAGGTCTTTACGATGTTCAGGTCGTTTTCCCCAAGTGTAAAGAGGATAAGGTCGGCACGTTTACCGGGGGCGATGGAACCCCGATCGTTTAAACCATACAATTTTGCGGGATTTGTGCTTGCCATTCGGATAGCCTGACCCAACGAACATCCTGTTATGCCAATAATCCTAGCAACTCCCCTTGAAACAGGGGACGCAGAACCGTACAGGACATTCTGTGCAGGCAACCAGAGCCGTCCCTCTTTGGTCAGTTCGATGGTTTCCCCATCTTCATTTTTGTATTCGCCCGGAGGCAGGGAGGCAAAACTGGTCACATCGGAGGTAATGATCGTTCTTTCAAGCCCTTTGGCTTTGTAAAATACCAGAATCTCCTCATCGCGGAGGTGGAACCCGTCACAAATGATGCTCGCCATCAACTGGTCATTGGCCAATTGGGACCACAATGGATTGGCATGACGGTTGATCATATTGGCACATCCGTTCCCGAGATGGGTCGAAATTTTCGCGCCGTTCAGGACTGCCTGATCCACATCGGCTTTTGTCCCGTTGTGGTGCCCAAGCGCTACCGTGACACCGAGGGCGGTGCATTTGCGGATAAAGTCCATGGCTCCTTCAACTTCGGGTGCTACTGTAACAGTTAATATCCCTTTCCCGGATGCCTCATACAATTGCATAAATTCGTTCCAGTCGGGCTTTCTAACATATCTTAATGGATGCGCCCCACGGTAACCATCAACAGGCGAGATGTATGGACCTTCGAGATGGTATCCCGCAATGGATCCACGCAACACAGGGTCATTTTTTGTATTGGCCAGTATTGCGAAATTCTTCAGCATCACCTCCTGACTATTGGTGGTCAGCGTTGGAAGATAGGTCGTTACACCTTTTTTCCAGAGTTCCTTTGTGGCTTTGATTACCCCCGCTTTGTCCAGCACACCCCCCGCAAAGCAAAAGGAGACCCCTGCAAAACCATTGACCTGGTTGTCGATCAGTCCTGGGGCGACATAAACCGGATGGCTTTCGTCGGAAAGCTTCTCAATTTTTGTAATGCCAACGATTTTACCTTTATCGATTTCGATCGAAACCGGTGTTTTGTCGAGGTACAGCAACCCTTCAATCCTGGTTTGCCCAACGGTTATATTGACCATAGAAATAAATAAAAGGGTTAAGAGGCATACGATGAAAGAATAAGTTATGTATTTCATATTTAATTAATTAGTCTATTTTGTGAGGCGACTTGCAACTGGCGGCTTGCAGCTTCGTGCAACAAAGATATTTTTATTCCCAAGAATAGATCAGTGGCCTGGAATAAATTTGGCTTTAAGATGAGGAACTATAGTCTTTATTGACAGTTTGGATATCTTTAATCCAACATTCAATCATTATAAATACTAAACAACTTTTGAAACCTGCCAGTTGCTAGTCGCTAGTCGCCAATTGCCAGTTTCAAACCTGCCAGCCACCAGTTGCCAGTTGCCAGCCGCTGTTCCTCAAGGCTCAAACTTATTCAATTCACAAGCCCCATCAAAAGTGCGCTACTTCCCCTCAAATCTCTTCATAATTTCAGTCCAGTTTGTAATCACAATTCCCTCATCTTTCAAGAATTGCTGAACTTTTGGGTCTGCAAACAACTCGCCCTCCCAAACCCGCTGCTGCCACGAGTTGGTGATCGATTTTAAATTATCGGACAACGTTGCCGGATGGAAAATAATCTCGGTCAGCCCGGGATCCAAAGCTTTAACCAGATTGAAAAAATTGGCGCGTTTTTCTTCATAGGTAGGGCCTGATGGAACACTTGTGAAATTGTCGAGCTGTGGCAATTTGTAATCCCCCACAAGCCCGATCACCTGATCGTTGATCGGATAACCCTCCTTTTTGAATTTTTCTGCAACAGCCGGAACTGCAAGATTGATCACATTGGCTGGAAGATGGTACTCCTCGGCAACTTTTAAAAAGACTTTGACGTATTCGGCTGATCCATATAAAGTTCCCATATGGGTATCAATATGGCTTGGTGTGAATCCCAGGGATTTGATTTTATCGATCTGGGCGCGGATTTCTGTTTCCACCTCTTTTGCCGAGGCATGCATCACCACCTGGACCACTTCGTGCCAGAGCTTTCCCTCAGGATCGATCAATCCCGGTACTTTTGAAGGCTCCGTAACCGAAGCCCAACGGTAGGTTTTCCATTCGCTCGTTAAGGTCAGGTGGACACCAACATCTGCTTTTGGGTGACTTTTCGCCCACTTTACAAAATCGACTGCCGAAGGACAGGGCATCATCACAGCAGTTGACATGATTTGATTGTTTGTGATGTAGTGTTCAACTGCGGCATTGGCTTCAGGGCACATCCCGGAGTCGTCCATATGCAGGAGCAGCACCTTTTTTCCCTGGGGATATCCGAGTTTTTCGGCCCAGTTTTTACCTTGAGGATTCATTTTGTTTACAGTTTTAGTTGACTGATTGTTTGATTGCTTGGCGATTAAGGCTACCGGCAAAGAGAATAGAAATGCCGAAATAAATAGAAATAAGTAGAAATAATTGAAATTGAGCCAATTCGTGAATTCGTGGCCATGGATTGTTTTCTTTTTAGCTTTCATAGGATGTTTTATTAAAATTGATGATAACATTAAAAATCAATGTTCAACCCGCTTCGGGGTTGTAAGCTTTGTGTGTGTCTTGTTCCATGGGTTTCACCCATGGTTATTCAGATTGAACCCTTTCAGGGTTCTAAATTGGAAATAAAAAATATTGTTGATCCCAGCACAATTACTATTTCACAATCTTTTTTGGATCAAGGACAACATGTTTGATCGTTTTCTTCCCCTCTCCCATCGCATAGGAATAGGAGAAGTTCAGAAGGCCATCTGGTGTTTGGATCAAGCAGGGATAGGAAAAACTTCCTTTTCTATCACCCTGGTATTCAATTAATTCTTTCCACTTCCAGGTTGCCCCTTCATCATCTGAAATGAAAAGTGACAATTGGTAACGGCCATCGTTGATGTCATTTCCCAAAAATACCCATTTCCCGTCATTTAATACAAGGATTTCGACACTTGCTTCGTTTGGGATCGAAGTTTTTTGGGAATAGCTCCATGACTCAC
>Ga0209083_1000637_pt1 | contig 49172 bp, 28 predicted proteins | sample AM7aDNAmetaG_FD_184132 | JGI IMG/M metagenome (GOLD analysis project Ga0209083, IMG submission 184132) | Freshwater microbial communities from Finland to study Microbial Dark Matter (Phase II) - AM7a DNA metaG (SPAdes) (version 3) | ecosystem: Environmental > Aquatic > Freshwater > Lake ...
GCCGAGCTAACCCGCTTTGCCATCCGCGAGGGTCTTTGCTCTATGTGCACTCCCTGTCCGTCACTGCAACCTAGTTGCAAGACTAGCGCATCGCCCTGTAACACCCCGGACGACCATCGCATACCCTAAGGTGATTTCCAATAATGAATCCACCAAAACCGAAATGAATTGTCCACGGAAATCACGAACAATTCCTCCGCAAATCACCTTGCCAAGCTGGGGCTTGGCGTTCCTTCTGGGAGTGCCAAGCCCCAGCTTGGCCTTTGGATGGGATGTTCTTTATTGGATATCACCTAACCTCCCAGCCGTCTTGGAATAAAAAAAACAAACTGGCCTAGGCGGTGGGATAGTACGGGGCTGCCCTACATTCCAGCAACGACGTTTGTAAGCGGTCGCGATCAATGCCTCCGCAGGGACCGATGAAAACCAGCCGGGATTGCGGCGTGTCATTACCCCAAGGCTGACCGATAGTCAATGTAGCCCGCCGTGCGACCGACTGGAACACGCAGCGGTAGCCGGGTTTTTCTTGGAGATGCAAAAAGCCTTTGACTCGAAAAACAGTCGGCGGCAACTCGCGCATCACCTCGGATAGCCTCGACAAAACAAGGGCTTCCCCACTTTCAAAGCTCCACGTGTCAAACTGTAGCGGGTGATTATGGTTGCAGTGCTCGTGTCCGTTATGCGACGGATCACAGGGGCTTTCTGGCTGCGCTGAAAATGCCCCGACTCCGAGTAGCAACTCCAAAGGCACCTGCGCTTGGACCGCCTCCAGCACCCGCGCCGACGGTGAGATCGCGTGTATCCAGTCGATGGCCGCCGCGCAACTGGCTTTGCTGACGAGGTCGGCCTTGTTTAGCAGTACCACATCTGCCGCTCTGATCTGTTGCCGTGCCAATTCGGCCATCTCGCCGTCGAGCGTGAGGGCCAGTTCGGCATCGACCAGAGTGACAATGCCGTCCAGCAGCGCAAATGGCTGTAGGTCGGGATCGGCAAAGGTGTGCGCGACGGCGAGCGGGTCAGACACGCCGGAAGTCTCGATGACAATGAACTGCGGCGGCACAGGTCGGCGCAGTAAGCGCACGACAGATGCCAGCAGGCCATCGCTCAAGCTACAGCAGATGCAACCGTTGGCAAGGCTGACCACGTCACCGTCGCGTTGCTCGATCAGTTCGGCATCAATGTTGATGGACCCGAAGTCGTTAACCAAGGCAGCGATGCGCAACCCGTGGTCACCGGTCAGGATACGGTTCAGCAGCGTGGTTTTGCCTGCACCGAGAAAGCCGGAAATGATGGTGACCGGCACGGGTGGCGAGAGAGGTTGCGTCATCGCCAGTTCCTCAGACCTGCACTGGGCGGCGCACCGGGCGGCCCGGCAGGGATTGCAACAGCAATTGGCCGTCTTGAATCGCAAACTCCCCGTTGACGATCAAGTGTTGTACGCCGACCGAGGTTTGCGCCGGTTCCACATAGGTGGCACGGTCAGTGATGGTGTTGAGGTCAAACACGACGATGTCGGCATCCGCGCCTACTTGCAGGCGGCCCTTACCGCGCATCTGCGGCACGCTTTTTTCCAGCACTTGCGCCGGTATCAGGCTGGTTTTTCGCAGCGCTTCAAGCAGCGGGAGCTTTTGGCTTTCGCGCACATATTGGCGCACGAAGCGGGCATAAGTACCCGCCGAGCGCGGATGGGCAAACGCATCTGTTGGCAGTGGCCAGACATCGCCTTGAATGAGGTTGCCTTGCGAGTCAGTCCAGCACATCGCATCCGATGCAATCGCCGCGCCCTCGTAAAGGACTGACGTATCAAGCAGCTTCTGATCGGCTGGGTCCGTTTCAGGCTCCAAGAAATGCAGTACCACAATCGCGCCAGGGTCGGATTGCTGCAACGCATTGAACGAAGCCTCAGTCATCGGTTGCCCATCGTACTCGACGGCGGAGTAACTCTTAACCCCACGTTGTGCCATCCAGTTGGGGTTGCGGAAGGTTTGTGCGCCAATTGCCGTGGATGCCGCCCCATAGGGATAGGATTCGGTGGTGACGCGCACCCCCCGTTCCTGCGCTTTGCGCAATAGGTCTGCACAATCAGTCACGTCACAGCCTGAGGTACTGCCAAGATGGCATAGATGCATATGTGTTCCGGTGTCTGCCGCCAGCGAAATCAATTCTTCTATCGCCTCGAAGGCACTATTCGGTTCGATTACGCTGACGTAGCGCACATGCGTGAAGGTGGGTACGTCATAACGGGCGGCCAATTGGGCGAGCGCGTAGTATTCCTTGCGACCGTAGCCAGGCGCATAACCGCCATTGATGCCAATGCCGATGCCCCCTTCTTTTAAACCTGTTTCAACCCAGTTGAGGATTTGGGTCACTTGCTCATCCGTCGCCAGCGTGTTTTGCCAGCCGGTATAAGCAAAAGCATTATCGAACCAAGTGATCGTCCCATCTGGCGGGGGCAACGGCGGTTGTGCGCCTTGTTCCATGACGGTAATCCGTCCATAGGTCCAGGCGGCGGATGCGCCGTAGTTGATCGGCCTGCCTTCCTTGGCAACATCGGCGTAGAAGTCGCTAATCGGCAACAAACCAGATTCAAGCTCCAGTGCCGTGGTCACGCCGTCATAGGCTCTCATCCGGGTGGCCGGCAACTCTTGACCATGGGCGTGGAGGTCGATGAAACCTGGCGCGACGACGCGTCCCGTTGCGTCCACGGTCCTTGTCCCTTGCAGCGGGGTTGCGGAAATGGCGGCGATACGGTCCCCTTTGATACCAACATGGCGGGTAGCGTCTAGCCCGGTTTCCGGGTCAATCACGCGACCATTTGCGATGACGAGGTCGTATGGGCCGGGTTCGTTTGGTTTGATGTTGAGTGCGTTTGTGTTCATGGCTTGCTCCTAGAGGATGGCCTTTTGGGATTTGACAAGTAAAAAAATACAAAACAATAATTTTCGCTAGGTCGTGGGTTCGGGTTTTCGGGTAAGTGAGGGCTGTTGTACGGGTGTGTTGGAAGCAAACTAACTGCTACCCTTTGCCGCTGGGCCTGAGGGGGGCGGAATAAGCATCACCCCCTCCGGTTGGGTGATGGTTTTTAATAACGCTGTCAACCTAGGGACGGATTGCGCGTACACAATCCCACCTTTCATGATGAAATCGACTTTGGCGGTGGCGCTGATATCCTGAAACGGATTCCCCTGCATGGCGACGATATCGGCGGTTTTACCAACGGCCAACACACCCAAATTAGGCTGATTGAGCAAATCGGCAGCGACACTGGTGGCCGCCTTCAGCGCCCGCAACGGCGTGCAGCCGTATTGCACCAATGCCTGGAATTCCATCACGTTATCCTGAAAGGCGAAGGTCCCCGCATCCGTGCCATAGGCAATGGTGACATTGCTGGCGGCTAAGTTTTTCGCGGCGGCAATGAGTTGCGGCGCGTATTCCTGAAATTTCTGGTGTTGCCAAGGCGAACGGTTTGTCCAATATTGAGGGTTGTTCGCATTTTCTGCCTTGGTTAATATCGTCCATTGTGTGGGAACCATGAAAGTCCCTTTGCTTTCCATCATGCTCAAGGTGGCTGTTGTCGCCAGATTGCCATGCTCGACGGACCTCACCCCTGCGGTCACCGCACGCTGAATCCCTTCGTCCCCATACGCATGGGGCGAGCAATAAACGCCCAAGTCCAACGCAGTGCTGACTAGGATATTTATTTCGTCTTGCGAGTAAGTGGTTTGGTTCGGATTGTCGGAAGGCGTCGAGAACCCCCCCGTTGCCGCAAATTTGATCCAATCGGCACCGCCGCGAATATCTTCACGGACAGCCTTGATGATGGCTGCTTCGCCATCGGCAACTTGGAACTCCATCGGGTGGAATTGATAGCCGACCAAGGCCGTTGCATCGCCGTGTCCGCCTCGTGCCGAAAGCAAATGCGGCGCGACCAGCAACCTCGGGCCGATGACCGTGCCTTGCTTGATGTAGTTACGCAAGTCCACCGTGATGAAGTCTGGGTCGAAACAGCCCACGTCGCGGACGGTGGTGAAACCATTGCCCAACAGAATGCTTAACGCGCTAAGCGAAAACAGCGTCTTTTGCGACACCGTCTCGGTATAGACCTCGTCAAAGACACCTTCAAGCAAAGTGGTGTGGATATGGCAGTCAATGAAACCGGGGGTTACCGTGTGATCCTTAAACTCCAACACATCGGCTCCGGGCGGATGATTTACCGATGTCCCCATATCGGTAATAACTCCGTTTTCAACAAGTATTTCCTGTGGGCCTAAAGGCGCATCGGCAAGCCCATCCCAAACATTGTCCGCTACAATCACATATGATATGCTAGTATTAGAAGAACTCATGGAAATCTCCTACAGTTGTTTTTTATAAACAGTTTTGCTTAATGGCAATCACTGATGATTGTAGTTGGGCCAGCAAAAAAATGCCCAATCTCATGGATAGCAAATATACAGCGTTTTTTATATCAATTTGTTACTTACATAATGTACGTCCATGTCGGCAAAGGGTTGCCGACCTACTGCGTAACAAGGGCCGTAGGGTGGCAACCTCTTGCCGCCAAAGATAAACAAAGTAATCAATGGACATTAAAAACGCTGTAACAGTAATGGCGGATTACATCGGTATTGGTAACAAGAGGCATTATCCTGCCAAGCAGCATTCAAATGAATGTTGCAACTGTGATTTGTCCAAGTTACCCGCCAAGCCAATCAACACCAACTGACTACGGCGGGTTTGCTTGGCCCATGCGCCACCGTGGGTAAAATTCGAGCGAACGCCTACTTGTTGCAATATAATCCGTTCTTCGGGTAACTCTGATGTCATCAATACGCCCTTGGCCCGCAAGATAGATGCCGGTAGCTGGTTTAACTGTTTTTTCAAAGCTGACAAACTGAAGGGCCGATCACTTATAAAACTCCAGCTATCGAACAGGTTATGGTGATTGCCGATGTCTGCCTTGACAGCACTATAAGGTGAAGCCGCTTTTGGTTTAATGTCAAGGTTCATTACTATATCCATAGGTATGTCTGCATAGCATGTTGTAATCAGCCTTGCCCACCGTGCAATTTGTTGAACTTGTCTTTTCACCTCGTTCAACTCGGCTTCGCTTACTAAATCAATTTTGTTAACGATGATAATATCGGCAACGGTAATTTGATCGACTATCAAATTGCGTAGATTGGCATTTCCACCAGATGCATAGAGGCTTGGAAATTCAGCCGCATCAACCATCGCAATAACACTGTCCAACTGGACGGAGTTGCGTAATGCGGGTCGCTGAATCGTGCGAACAATGGCATAAGGGTTGGCCACACCGCTCGCTTCCACGAAGATATGATCGGGACTCAGGGGTAGCACCTGTTGAAATGACATTGCCAAATCGTTGGCTAGAGAGCAACAGGCGCAACCGTTTTCCAAGGTGACGATATTGCCGTCAATACTACTAATGAGCATTTCGTCAATGTTAATGCGACCAAAATCATTGACCATAACCGCAATCCGCTTGCCGTGATCGCCCTTTAAGATGCGATTGATCAGGCTTGTCTTGCCTGAACCGAGGAAACCCGTCAAAACAGTGACTGGAAGTATTGAGTTGCGCATGATTAAACCCAAATATACCTAGAGAAGCCCGATAACCTCCGCGCTTCGGCCAGTTCAGCGCGGAGGGAGTTATTACAAGCATGAGCTACCTTCATGACTTGGCATATTCCATCGAAAACAGTGTGAACGCATTCACTTTGTTTTCACGATTATAGTACCGCCATAATAGACGTTATGGCTGACAAACCCTGACATTTTCGGCTTTTTATATCTCCTGCAATGCCGCCCCGAAAAGATACCCATGGCCCCTCACGCCGCGCAGCTTAAAACTTCCATCGATAGTAGTATTAAGTTTGCGACGCAAGCGGCTTATTAGGGCTTCTAGGCAGCGTTCATCAAAGTGCAAATAATTCTTGCCCAAGGCTTCGATCAGTGTTTTCCGGCTAAGCAAATTCCCTTGTGCGTGGGCGGCGGTCTGTAGCACACAGAATTCGTTATGCGAAAGCGGGATGTGTTTGCCATCGGGGGCTATTAATTCCATTAGCGAAGCGTCCAGAAACCAGACAGGCAAATTATATCCTCTTGACGAGATGGGATTATTTCCCAATAGTGCGATGTTAGTCATTGCAGTTAACTCACTGGTTTAAGAATGTTGCTTTGATCGTTGAAAACGGGGTTATGTGAGAAATCCGGCGGGTGCTTACCCACCCGCCGGGGTTTGCCGAAATAGCGGCCTCGCCTTGAGTGATGCGAGGCCACTAATCCAAAGGCGTGACTGCCTAGGCTTAAGTATTGATAGTCAGCACCCCATTTTTGTTTTCAATGTCACTTATAGTGGCAGCTTGGGTTGTCGTATACGTCAACGTAGAGGCAACCGAATTGCCTTGGGCGTTTAGACAAGTGGCCGAAATCGTCACCGAGATGCCCGAACTGCTGCCTTGATAACTGCCCGCAGGGACATATTGCCCAAACTTGTTGGTGCCATTTTTGATGGCACTGTTACCCGTGGCTATCGTCAGCACACCATTGATATTGCCGATATCCCCAATGCTAACGGCCTGGGCCGTTGTGTACGTCAACGAGGATGCGACTTGACTTCCGCTTGCTGAAGTACACTGCGCCTGGATTTGGATGGAGATAGCCGAACTGGTATTCTGATAACTGCCAGCCGGTATGTATTGCGCCACTGACGCATACTGCACCCAAATAGCCGGTTGGAACTGAAGGTAAACCGGCTGCAATTGGTTGAGGTAGGACCCGCAGGTACCTTGGAAACCCACTAAAGTCGCCCCGGCTGGCACTGTCCAGCTAAATGCACCGCCCGCTTGTGGGCTGGGTGGATACGTTACAGACTGACCATAATTCGTGTTTAAGGTCAGTTGGTTGATATACCAACCCGCCGTACCGCTGATCGAGGTGATGAATTCCCCCGCCCTCAGGTTGAGGGGGGCTTGTTGGAAGACCCCACTCGTGCCGCCATGGATGAACTGTACAGTTCCCGAGTTGGTCTGGTAGCTCGTGCCGATCTGGTACATCCAAGAACTGCCCCAAAGAGCGACCGAGGCCAGCACCGGCTGAGTCGACAAGGCTATGGGTGTGCTGGGGTTTGACTTGTTGTTGGTGGCGTTGGTCAGGTTGCTTCCCGTTGCCGAACTGGTGGCTAGATCGTACCAGGCCGGTGCTGATTTCCCCCCCCCCCAAGCAGTACCCGTTTCGACTTGGAACTGTGCCGAAGGCGAACCATTGCTGACACTTTTCGGAGCGGTGGGGTAGGTGTAGCTGCCCAACGGGTTCGCATTGGTCTGGGCAATCCAAATTTCCAGCGCGGAGTAGTCTTGGTTGAATTGCTGGCAATTGGTGTAGAACGTGCTGTCGCCGGTGTAGCCGTAAGTCTTGTAAAGGCTGGCGACTTGCTGCATCGCGCTGCGAATGGTGTCCAGGCTGGCCAGGCTCGATGCCACGTTATTGGTGTAAGTCTGCCGATTAGTCACAATCGGTTGGAAGGCGGTGGCCGTCGTACTCGACATTAAGGTCTCGTAGCCGGTGGTGGCAAATTCCAACACCACACCATTGCCGGCCACATCGCTGACACTCAGGGTTTGCGCAAAGCTCACCAAGTTGGTAATGTCGGTGCTGGTGTCATTGGTGATTTCCGGCAAAGAGGCGGAACTGCCGCGCAACATTTGGTAGGCACGGCAATTGACAGTGGTTTGTGAACTCGCATTGGTCATGCTCTTGGAGAAGTTCACCCCGATGCTGACCGGCGGGTCTGAAGGTACGACACCCTGCACCGCGAAGGAATTCATCACCGACTGCTGGTCCGACTCGGTTTCGCACTCGTAGACAAACACCGCCATATATTCCGCGCCCAAGGTTGCCGCCGACACATAGGAGTCGCCATAGGCCGTGAACAATTCCTCCGGCGTCAATCCTACCGCCGCTGGCAGCAAGGCCGGGTCCGTGGAGTAGATCGGGCTGCTCTTCACCGCATTCGCATACACCACCACGCTGACTGAGGTGTTGCTGGATTTGACCGTCGAGGAGGATTTGTGTTTGGCGGACTGGCCTTCCACCGACAATCCAATCGAGTGCTTTACGGTCTTGTCCAAGCTGTCGGACGAGTTGCACACCTGGACGAAGTTTTGGCTTGCCACATTTTGGCTACCGATGCTGCAAGGTGCCACCGCCGCACTATTCGGCATTGCACTATTGAGGAAGGTGTTGAAGCCCACGCCTAGGCCAGTGACCGGGAGGGCCGGTTGTGCGGTGGCCGTTGCCAGCAGCGGGGTGTTCCACTCCGCCGGCTGGAACTGGATGGTGATCGGCTGCAACTGGTTCAGGAAAGACCCGCTAGAGCCTTGGAAGCCAACTAAGACTTCGCCGGCATTGGTCGCCCAACTAAATGAGGTCGTACCACTAGTCGAATTCCCTGTCGGATAGGTGTAGGTTTGGCCGAGATTGGTGTTGAACGTCAATTGGTAAACATAGTCACTATAGTACCCGCTAATCGACGTGATGAATTCCCCGGTTTGGAGGTTGACAGCATAGTCTGACGTACCGCCTGTTTGACCATGAGTAAAGGTCGAAGGGCCTGTCGGCAAATCATAGGTGACGACAATTTCATTCACATAAGATCCACCCTCCAACGCAATCGAACCGATGACCGGCAGGCTGGTCAACGGAATGGGGGGTGGAGTTGGGTTTGGAGACGATGTGTTAGTGACCGCTATCGCCATGCCGATTTCGACATCTTGGTAGGGCGAGCTGACATTGGTACCCCAGATGGGGTGGGCCGGGGTTTGATACACCAGCGTCGGGCTGCCATTGGCCAGTGCTGCCGGCGGGTTGAGGGATGATGCCAACGCCTGCACCGTAAACGGGTTCAATACGACGGAATCAATCCAACTATTCAGCCCATTGATCGCCGAGGCGACTTCCCCGCTCTTGCTGCCCGACTGCGCGGGGAAGCTGGTGTTGGCATCGCCGGTGTAGCCATAGGTTTGATAGGTCTTAGCCAGCGACAGGATTTGCGACCAAATGCCATACAAGCCACTCAACGCGGGTGCGACATGGGTGTTGTAAGTGTTGCGGTTGGTCAGTATGTTTTGGAAACTGGCATCGGCGGGATACAAGGTTTCGTAGCCGCTGGTGGTGAACGACAAGACCACCGGGGCATTCACGCTGGCTGCGTCAAAGCCTGCGGCGTAGTTGACCAGGCTTGTAATGTCGGTGGTTGGATTGAACGTCAAAGCCGGTAGGGCATCTGAACTGCCGCGCACGCTCTGATGGCAGGTGCAAGTCACCGAGGTGGAGGATTGCGTACTGGACAAGGTGCTGCCCAAATCGGCATCGACATTCGCCCCATCCGTGTCAATGCCTGCCGACAGGCTCTTCTCCACCGATTGGCTTTGCGTCATGCTTTGGCAGTCATAGACAAACACCGCGACATATTCACCGCCATTGACGGTGGACGACACATAAGAATCGCCATACTGAGTGAAAAAGGTAGCCGGAGCCAAGGCTTGTGCCGCTGACGACAGGGCGCAAGCGGTGTAAGCCGGGCTTGCCGTCACTACTTGGGTCACCACCACCACACTGACCGAGGTGTCTTTGACATTCAGGCTTTGCGTCTTGGTCTTGGTGTGTCCCACCTTGAACAAGCCGGGTACGCCGATGGAGAACCCGGAGGTTTGGCTCAGAGTCTGCTCCAAGCTTTCGACGGAAGCGCAGATTTTTACATAGCTGGTGCTTTGCACCCCTTGGCTGCTGGTGACGCTGGTGCTCGTGTTCAACGCGCTGTTGGGTAATGCGCTGCCGGTGAAGGTGTTGAAACCGACGCCGATCTCACTGACCGGCAGCACCTCGGAGTAAGGCTGCGGGGTCAAGCTCGGGGCAACCCACTGGGCGGGCTGGATTTCGATGACGATGGGTTGCAACTGATCCAAATATGCACCACAACGCCCTTGGAAGCCTACCAAAATCTGGTTGGCTTGGTTTGCCGAGGAACTCCAAGAAATAACTCCACTTGCACTTTCAGGATTGGGAGGGTAAGTGAGCTTGTTTCCTAGGTTAGTGACAAACTTCAACTGATTAACGTATTCACCCCAAGACCCAGTGATGGATGTGAGGAACTCGCCACTTGCTAGGTTGATCGTAGCACTGTCGCCAGACGTATCCCAAGTGCCATGGGAGAAGGTCGAGTTCCCGGTGGGCGAGTCATAGGTGATATCAATCTGCCCCATGTAGGATGAACCCCAAAGCGTAATCGAACTGATGACCGGGAGACTCGAAATGGGAATAGGCAAGCCGCTGGTGTTGATGGTGCCGGTCGATGTCGTGCTTCCCCCTACCGTGGGGCTGGTATGTCCATTGACTGAGGCACTGGCTGACCCGCTCGCCGTGGTCGATGAGGAACTGGCCGTGTTGGCCGAACTGCCCACATTGATGTCTTGATAGGGGCTACCTCCGGTCGCACCCCAGGCAGGCTGGGTCGGTGTGGTGTAAGTAAACACCGGCACGCCGTTCAACAAGCTTTGTGGCGGGTTGTGGGATTGCGGCAGCGGAGCCGATTGGGCGGGGTTGCCGGCCACGCCAAGCCCTGTCATCGTCATGAAGTTGATGTTCGCCGAACTGGTCGTTGCCGAGGAGTACGACAAGCCCAGTTGGTTATTGTAGGCAAGCAATGCCGGTTGCCCGCCCGTCACCACGTTTGAGCAACTGTTGGCGGCCGTGCCTAGGGTTTCAATCCATAGGACGACATTGCCCCCATTCGACCAAGCGGCAAACAAAATGCCGCTCACTGCGGTTAAGCTTAAGGTGCCGCCGACTGCGCCGCCGCTGATATAAGTGGGTGTGCCGAAGCTGCCGAGGCCGGAACTACTTATGGTGGCACTGCCAACCCCCAAACAAGCGGTTCCGTTCGAGGTCGCCGAGAAGGCCACATAGAGCGAGTCTCCCGACACCGCCAGACTGGTGTTCACGCCGCTGGAGGTGCTCTGATAGGCCGCTGGCAGTTGGGTTTCGTTGCCGAAGCTTGTGCCGTTGCTGGACGAGGACAAATAAATCTGGCTGTTCTGTCCGGTGTAGACCATGTACAGCAAACCGCCCACCACCGCTAGGCTTGGCCCTGCGTTGCTGGTGTTGCTGCCATAAATGACGGGGGTGGAAAAACTGGAGCCATTGCTGGAAGTGCAAATAAATAACGCACCACCGTCATTGAATGCCAAACACAATTGGCTGTTGTAAACCGCCAGCGCGGGTGCGCCTTGGCAGTAAAACCCCGGCAACACCTGATTCTGATTGCCCCAGGTCTGCCCGTTGTCGTCCGACGACCAAACATTGATCTGGTTATCCGTCCCGGCAAAGGCCATGAACAGTTGATTATTAAAAAAAACCAGACTGATGCCGCCTTTAGTATTCATGAGATTGCCGGGCAACACGGTGGACGCCGACCATTGGGGTGACAACCATTGGTTCAGCCCGTCAATGTCGCTAATCAATTGAGTCTGATTCTTGCTGAGTTGAGTATCGCCGGTGTAGCCATAGGTCTGGTAGGCATTGTCGATCCATTGGTACTTGCTCCACAGGTTCTGCAAGTTGGCCAGATTCGGGCCTACGCTTTCGGTGTAGATGGCCCGGTTGGCGGCGATGGCTTGGAAGCCGGGGTCGACGGTGTCAAACAGGGTTTCGTAACCTTGGGTCGCAAAATCAAACACCACGGGCTGGCTGATTTGGCTGGCATCGAAATTCTGCGCGAAATTGATGATGGCCTCGGCGAATGCCTGCGGCGTGCCGGTGTCCGCCGGCAAAGTGGCGGTGGAACCCAATAAGGATTGATAAATGCTGCAACGCACATTGGTGTTGGACACGGTATTGCTTATCCCGCCGCCGACCGTCGCGCCGAGGGTGGCGCTGGACCCATCGACATCGACCACGCCGCTGGCGGAAAGGCTTTCTTGAACGGCTTTCTGGTCTTGGTCGGTCTGGCAATAATAGACAAAAATGCCCATATACTCGCCGCCTTCGGTCACCGCCGAGACAAACGAATCGCCGTATTGCTGATAAAACGCCAAACTATCCGCCGCCGTCGTCGGCACGGTGATGTTGCTGGCAAGGCTGCTACTGTCATAAATTGGGCTGTTGGTGACGACATTGCTATACACCACCACCGAAATGGAAGTGTCGCTTAGATTCAACGAAGTGCTTAGGGTAGTGGTTGAGCCTACGGTCGGCCCATTTTCACTGGAACTGTCGGAATCGCTGTCAGCGCTGGAATCGCCTTCCTCTCCGTCATCGTCGCTGCTTGCATTGATTTGCGCCGTCACCCCGAGGGAGTGGCTGGTGGCCTTGTTGAAACTATCGACCGAAGAACAGACTTTAACGAAAAACTGGCTGGACAAGCCTTGGCTAGTCGTGGTTGAAGCGGTTGACAACGCGCTTGGCATTTGCACACCGGTGAAGGTGTTGAAGCCAGCGCCGATGCCAGTGATGAGCGTGGTGGGGGTGGTGAATGGGGTAGACACGGTAAAAGTCCTCTGATTGATTTGCCGGTTTGGCTAAAAAATACTTAATGTTCAAGCAAATAGTTTGAACGTAGCTTGCGGCTTGGGTTGCATGGCAGGACTTGCGCCCAACCTGCCGAAAACAGCAAAAATATATTCCCATTTTTCCAAGTGTTTTCATATCAGCAAAAATCTGATTTTTTGGCGATGACTGAATTTTTTTCTGCGGGGGGTAAAATCAGCATTTTTCTGATTGTCAAACAGGCTTGAAGCTAGGATACTGCCACCCGAATGCCCCAAGGCGTTTAAATGACGGACAACTTGTTAGTGCTGTCAACCCGCCACAATCTAATTAGGTGTGACTTATGAAAATCGAAGCATCCCAAATCATGGCAATTTCCCCCACCTGCAAACCAGAGGTAGCCGAGGGGCTTGCCCAATGCCTTCCGGCTGTATTGGAAAAATACGCCATCTCCACGCCCTTGCGCGTGGCTCACTTCCTTGCCCAAACCGCCCATGAAAGTGAAGGTTTCACTCATTTCGTGGAGAATCTGGATTACAGTGCTTCGGGTCTGGAAAACACGTTCCCCAAAGAATTCCGCACGGTCAAAGTGGCTGACTATGCGCGCAATCCAGAGAAAATTGCCAACCGTGTCTATGCGAACCGAATGGGCAATGGCGATGAAGCTTCGGGTGATGGATGGAAATTCCGCGGCCGAGGCATGATTCAATTGACCGGACTTGAGAATTATGGCGCGTTCTCAAAACATTCAGGCAAGGATGCCATCCAAGACCCGGATTTATTTTCCACTGTCGCAGGGGCCGCAGAATCGGCGGCATGGTATTGGCTGGAACGTGATATCAACAAACCCGCCGATGAAGATGATGTGGTGATGGTCACCAAGTTAATCAACGGCGGAACTTTGGGCTTGGATGAAAGGAAACATTTGCTGGAGATTGCCAAGCGTGTCGTCAAGGAGATGTTTAGCTAAGCTAACGGCGGTGGCGGCAATGGTGTGCCACGGTGCGCGTCTAGTTTGTTGCTCGTTCCCAAGCTACTGCTTCACTGCCATTAAGTTAAGGTATTGCCGGGCCTGTTACCCCCTCTCCCGACAATTCAAAGAGCAAGTTTCACGCAAAGACGCAAAGGCGCAAAGAAAATCGCTCTTCTTTGCGCCTTTGCGAGCTTTGCGTGAGACTTCTTTTTCCAGTAACGATCGTATAACCCGTTTTCCACGGGATATTTCGACTCGGACGGACTTGTGTATAACGGCGAGAGCCGGAGCTTGGGAACCAGCCGAACAACACGTTAGGCAAGTCAAGAGCGAAATATTATCGAATATAGCGTAAAAATCAGATTTTTTCCGATACCAACTCTGCCGCGAATCAGGAACACTATGTCCGGTTAGTTGCATTTAAAAAAATCGGAGATGAGACCATGCTAAAACTGTTCAATTGGATATCCCGCCCGTTAGCCCCGGATGCAATCTCAGACGATGGGCACGCCAATGACAACCAAGGTGCTTGGCAATTGCCTATCGCGGATGCGGTTCGAGAAGCGGGCGCTTTATTGGCTTTTGCCAGCCGCAGCGGAAAGACAGTCGCCCCCGAGCATGTCAAATCCATCCTTGAAATGAGACGGTTAATAAATGATAGCAGTAACGCTCCGGCCATTGACACAGACAGGGAGCAAGCGTTCTGGTTGGCTTACAGCGATGTGGTGGCGGCAATTCGCCCGGTGACTTCCGACAGTATCAATGCCACCCTCAAATACAATTCCGACGTACAGGCGAACCATTGGTTCAGGCGTTCAATCGCCCAAAAAACAGTTTTCAGATATGGTTTATGTTCCTTGGTGGTTTTGCTGGCTATCATGTATTTTCAAACCTATATGCAAATGGGAATGTGTATCAGGGACCATTTGCAGTCATCCTTCCAGAGTCAAAAGCAGTCGATTGATGAGCTTTTTGCGCAAAAAATCAAAGATCAGGACAATCGGCTTAAAGCCGCAGGCATGGAGGGCCAAGAAAACCTAGTCAAAAAGCTCTATGAAAAGTATAAGGTAGAGCTTCATTTAGCCAAATTGCGCGCATCCCAGTATGAAATGTATTCTTGGGGAAAAGAAGGCGACAAGGCCTTGCAAGGTATAGGCATGTCATCGGGTGTGAATAGAACGCCGATTCCCGCAGATATTGGACGCTTGTTTGAAATGGATGAACAAGTCTTGGCAGGAATGCCTGAATCGCCTGCCGTCGGGCCAAAACTGCCGGGACAAGAGGAAACCAAAATGGATCCCCAAATCCAGAATCAATCAAACTTACAAAAGGAAAACTTCCTTATCCTTGGGGAACTGCAATCTGTGGTGATTCCTACTTATATTGCTTTGAATGAATCCGAACAAATTTTAAGGGTCATTTCCGAGTTCATACTGCCATTGCTTTACGGGCTGCTTGGCGCTTGTGTTTATGTTCTACGCGATCTCACTAACACCATTAGGTCGGTCACCTTCTCTAAATCATCAATGATTAACTATAGCTTACGGCTAATCATGGGGCCATTGGTCGGTATCGCCGTTGGATTGTTTTTAGGTACGCCAGCCGCCAATTTAGTCGGTGGACCCAACCTATTGGATAACCCTGTGACGGCTGCCGTTCCCCCGACCATTCCCTCGCTGAGTACTATGGCATTGGCTTTTTTGGCGGGATATAGCGTCGAGGTGTTGTTTTCCGCTTTGGACAACTTGATCGGTGCCTTTGCCAGCAAAAACTTGCCAAAGGTAAAAGAGACCCATTAAAAAAACACGGGCAGGGTGAGTCCTGCCCCAGTTTGTTAAGGCCTTGGTCATCGTTCAGCCCGATGGGTGAGTGTGTGGAGTGCGGCGACTCGTCGCCGCTTTCCGAACCATGCGGCGACGAGTCGCCGCACTCCACATTTGGTGGGCTAAACGATACCAAGACCTTTTTTAATCAATAAACTCATCCGGGGCATAATAATTAAGCCCGAAAGCCTCGGCGACACCACGGTAGGTCACCTTGCCGTTAGCAATATTGAGGCCTTTTCGCAAAGCCGCATTGTCCTTGAGTGCCTTCCGCCAGCCCTTGTTGGCCAATTGCATCAAATAAGGGAATGTGGCATTGGTCAGGGCTAGCGTTGAGGTGCGCGGAACGCCGCCCGGCATATTGGCCACTCCATAGTGAATGATGCCATCCACCAGATAGATTGGGTCCTCATGGGTCGTTGCGTGTATCGTTTCGACACACCCACCTTGGTCAATGGCAACATCTACAATCACCGCGCCTGGACGCATGATCTTCAGGTCTTCCTTGCGAATCAGCCTTGGTGCCGTTGCACCGGGGATTAGCACACCGCCAATGACTAAATCGGCGGTGGCAATTTGCTCCAATAGATTGTGCCGATTGGAAAAAATCAATTGCACATTGGCCGGCATCACGTCACTTAAGTAACGTAATCGCTCTAGCGACACATCAAGAATCACTACCTGCGCCCCCATCCCTGCTGCAATCTTTGCCGCATTGGTCCCGACTACGCCACCGCCAAGGATGACAACCTTGGCCGGCGGGACACCGGGAACCCCGCTCAATAGCAAACCGCATCCGCCGTGAAGCTTTTCCAGGTATTTGGCACCTTCCTGTACCGCCATTCGGCCTGCGACTTCGGACATCGGGGTTAGCAGGGGCAGTTCGCGGGATGGCAACTCAACAGTTTCGTAGGCAATGCACACAGCACCTGAAGCGATATGCGCCTGTGTCAATTTTTCGTCAGCGGCGAAATGGAAATAGGTGAATAGAGTCTGACCTGCTTTGATACGAGCCCATTCGGTTTCAATAGGCTCCTTGACCTTGACGATAAGATCGGAATCAGCCCAAACCGTATCGGCATCGGGGGCAATGATTGCGCCGACGGCGGTGTATTGTCCGTCAGTGAAACCGCTGCCAATGCCTGCGTCTTTTTCCACCACCACCTGGTGACCGGCGGCGACGAGCGCCTCGGCACCTGCGGGGACGAGGGAAATGCGATTTTCATTAGTCTTTATTTCTTTTGGTATGCCGATTTTCATTGGATGCTGAAGTGTCTTGTTGTAAAAGCCAAACTGAGAATTTCTGGTCGGCAACCCTTTGCCGACAAGGGCATTATGTAACTAACTTGTGATATAAAAAACGCTGTATGTCTTTTACCATGACTACAATACAAGTTCAAATGGCATTTGCAAAAAAAAAGGCGGGCGTGAAGCCCGCCAAACTAAGGGACGCAACAAAGAGGAGGTAAACTTTCCAGTCCCTTGACTTCGTGCCTATAATATAACCCGGACAAATAGCGGTAAGAAGGAATATTAACTTTGATATATATTCCAAATTGGAATATGTAAAAGAAAGCACAGCGGGTGCGATTTTCGGCTACCAACTTAAGGCGGGACAGTTCAAGGCCATTCGTGGTGAGTCCTGAGCTTGTCAAACGGTCGAACCATGAACGGCTTAACCGTCCACCCTTCGACTGCTCGACAGGCTCGCAGCTCAGGGCGAACGGTTAAGCTTTGCGTCCGCCCCGCCTTAAGCTGATAGCCCGATTTTCAAAGGGGGATGCACCCAATGCCTATTGCATCACACTAAGTGTCGTAGCCCGGATGTATCCCCCCGGGCGCAATCCGGGGTTGGCGCGGCATCTCTGATTGTTCCGTATCCCCCCGGATTACGCCGCAAGCGGCTCCATCCGGGCTACGGCCTACACAGTTGCGTAACATCAGTTAAGGTATCACCTTCCCGGAAAATGAAACCCTTGGTTTTGTATCGCCTGCTGCATTTGTATTTGATGGACTTGGTTCTTTATGGCTTGCTGCTCTTCCTCTTCGCGCTTTTTTCCCTCTTGTTGCTTTTTGGCAATCTCGTATTCGGCTTTGCGAATATTGGACTCTATTTGGTAATTTGTCTCTTGCACTTTATGCGCAACTTCGCTCGCATATTCGTTTTGCCGTTGCTGTTGCTGGTAATTATTTTGCATTTGCTGCTGGTTGTGTAGAAATTCTTGCTGCTTTTCCTCAATAAAGTTTTTTGTCGTCTCGAATTGGACTTGGCGGTTTAGGTTTTCCGTCTTGGCTCTTTGCTGCTCAGTGGCTTGGATTATCTGCTGCTGTTGCTGATAATTGCTTTGCATTTGCTGCTGGTTGCGGAGGAATTGCTGTTGCTTTTCCTCGGACTCCAGTTTAGCCGCATCCCCATTGGTTTGGCGGGTGCTGGCTTGCGTTTGGCCTTCAACCTGTTTAGGGTTTGTTTGTATTTCATGTTGATGCTTCGATTGTTGGGCGGTGTGCGGCAAAACCAGTCTATATTTCTCATTACTAGTGATTTTATGCTGATGACCATAGCCAATGTTTGCTGTGTTGTTTGATAAAGAAGTACCCCCTATGTAGCAACTCGATGGATAGCTAGTCGTCGAATTTTGATAAAGGCTATCATCATCAGAATATCCATTCTGCCCCTGCATGCCCGATTCATTGGGGAAAAATAATGAGCAGCCAGTAATCAAGAAAATAAAGCCAAATACGGTGCAAAGTTCCAGAGACTTGTCCATGATATGATGCCTCGGCAGTTGGATTGTTTCAGAAGAGACGCGACTAGATTCTCACAGATTCCTTAAATTTGGCTTAAGGCGCTAATTTGCTTATCATGGGACACTGATCCCCATTCCCTGAACCGTCCGCGATATTTTGTCAATGGTTAATAGCGACACTGCGCCTACCCTTAATTTTCGAGAGCTTGCCGGGCATCGCCTTGAAATCGTCCTAGTCGGCGATTGGGTTGCCGATAAGCAACGGCCTTCGGCTGACGAGGTCTTGGCAATGCTAGTCAATGAAAAAGCGGTCAGGGAACTCTGCTTCGACGCGTCGGGGCTGGGTGCATGGGATAGTTTGTTGCTGACCTTTTTGACCAAAATCGAAAATGGTTGCAAAGCAATGGGGATTACAGTTGACCGTGGGGGCTTGCCTGCGGGGATTCATGGAATGTTGAAACTGGCCGATGCGGTGCCTGAACTGGAAGGTGTGCGTAGGCAGCACCCTAAATCTGGGTTGTTGGAAAAAGTCGGTTTGTTGGGCATTGCATTCTGGGAAGAGACTGTCGCCATACTGGCTTTCATTGGCGAGGCGGCTTTGGGGTTCGGCAGGTTTGTGTTGGGAAAGGCTAACTACCGTCGCGTGGATTTGTTTTTGCTGGTACAGGAATGTGGCGCGAACGCCTTTCCTATCGTCAGTCTGATCAGTTTTCTAGTAGGGATGATCCTGGCCTTCGTCGGTTCCGCGCAATTGTCGAAATATGGTGCCCAAGTTTATATTGCCGACATGGTGGGGTTGGGGATGTCGCGGGAAATGGGTGCACTGATGACGGGCATCATCATGACCGGGCGCACCGGTGCCGCTTTTGCAGCCCAATTGGGTTCCATGCAAGTGAACGATGAAATCGACGCATTGAAGACTATGGGCTTTTCGGACATTGAGTTTCTGGTTGTCCCTAGAATGTTGGCCTTGATCCTGATGATGCCATTGCTGTGCGTCTATGCCGACTTGATGGGCATGGCCGGTGGCGGTTTGGTGAGCCTATACCTTTACGATATTTCCATCTTGGAATATTCGCAACACATACTGGCACGCTTGCGGTTTCAGGATTTTGCCGTGGGCGTGGGCAAGAGCGTGGTTTACGGCGTATTGGTCGCCCTCGCCGGTTGCATGAGGGGCATACAGTGCGGGCGCAGTTCCCAGGCGGTAGGCATGGCGGCCACGTCTGCCGTGGTGACTGGCATCGTCATGATCGTCTGCGCCGATGCTGTGATGGCCATGGTCGTGATTACCCTGCATTGGTGACGCTCCCCTGGGAACGCCAATGTTGTTGACACATCCGTCATACCGGCAGGGATTGCCGGTATCCAGAACACATGGAGGTGAATGTAGATTGCCCTCCATGGCCTCTGGGTTCCGGCAATCCCTGCCGGAACGACGAGCAAAATTTTTTACAGAATGAGAATTGCTGATGGGTAAGACACATATTACCGTTGCCAATTTAACCATGGCCTATGGGAATTTAATAATCCAACGCGATATGGATTTCACCATCAACCGGGGTGATATTTTTATCGTCATGGGTGGCAGCGGCTGTGGCAAAAGCACTTTAATGCGGCATCTAATTGGCCTTAAGCAACCGGCCAAAGGCGAAATTTTCTATCAGAACCTAAGCTTTTGGGATGCCAGTCCGAAGGTGCGGCGTCAGTTGATGATGAAAATGGGTGTGTCCTACCAAAGCGGTGCGTTGTTCAGTTCGATGACTTTGGCCGAAAACATAGCACTGCCGCTTTCAGCATTCTCGCCTCTAACGCGATCCGAAATCAGGGAGATCGTGTCGCTTAAGCTGGCTTTGGTCGGGCTTGCCGGATTCGAGGGATATTATCCGGCGGAGATTTCTGGCGGTATGCAAAAACGCGCAGGGCTTGCCAGGGCCATGGCGCTGGACCCGGACATTCTGTTTTTTGACGAACCTTCGTCTGGGCTCGACCCGATCAGTTCCAGGCTGTTGGACGATCTGATTCTGCATCTACGCGACAATCTAGGTGCCACCATCGTTGTGGTGACCCATGAATTGTCAAGCATTTTCGCAATTGGCAACAACTCCGTGTTTCTTGATGCCGAGAGTAAAACGATCATCGCCAAAGGCGACCCGAAACAACTATTAGCCGAGTGCGATGTTTCTAAGGTGCGACGTTTCCTGACTCGTGGCGATTGTGGGCAAGCCCTTGAGTTTCAACACCATGGGCAATAAGGCCAACCCGGCCCTGATTGGGGGCTTCATCGTTGGCGCGGTAGCGCTAATCGTTGTGGGCGTGTTGCTTTTTGCCAATGGATTTCTGTCCAACCCGCAAAAAAACATGATCTTTTTCGAAGGCTCGGTCAATGGGCTGAACATTGGGGCGCTGGTGAAGCTCAAGGGAGTCCCGGTTGGCAAAGTGGTCGATATTTTGGTGATTTACGACGACCAGCGCGGCAAGATCATTACCCCAGTGATCGTCGAGTTCACCCCGGAGAAAATATATGACATGCAAGGCGGGCATATCGAGAAGTCCACTGGTGAAAACATCAAAACGATGATCAAACAGGGATTGCGCGCCCAATTACAAACGCTGAGCCTAGTGACGGGGCAATTGTTCATCGACATTATCCTCCGTCCTGAAACCCCGGTTAAATTGCTGGGCGGGGATAATCCCTTGTACCCGGAAATTCCGAGCATACCCTCATCCAGGGAACAATTGGAAAATACCATTGAAGAAGTCGTGGCCATGGTTAGGAAAATGCCTATTCAACAGACGGTCGAGTCTCTATCAAATAGTATCCAAGCAGTGGAAAAATTGCTTAAATCGCCAGAAATAGCTTCCAGTTTGGGTACTCTTGACCACACCCTCAAAGACGTGCGGCATTTAATTCAGCATATTGACGGGAAAATCGAACCGCTTACCGAAGAACTTCACGGTTCTGCCAAGGAAAGCCGGTTATTGCTGGAGAATCTCAACAAAAATGCCGGGCCCGTCATGCTCAACGCCCAAGAGGCGATGAAAGCCACTACCGGCACGATGGAACAGGCCCGATCCACACTAGCGACCCTTGACCAAGTCGCAGGTCAAAACGCCAGCCTCGACTTGGCTTTGAAAGACTTGGCATCGGCGGCTAAATCCCTACGCGTCCTGGCCGATTATTTGGAAAGCCATCCCGACGCATTGCTTTATGGAAAAAACCCGAAGGGAGAATGATCATGGGGAAACTATTTATTAAAAGCCGTCATACCGGCAGGGATTGCCGGTATCCAGAACACAGGGAGGTGAATCTAGCCTGCCCTCCATGGCGACTGGATTCCGGCAATCCCTGCCGGAATGACGGCGTTTTGAGTTTAGCCGAAACAACTTGCCAATCAGGAAGGGGAACGAGCATGCGTCTGTTTCATCTTTATTTTTTAGCTATTTCCGCGTTGATATTTCTCGCTGGCTGCACGCCCAATACCCGCCAAGTCAAATTTTACCTATTGCAACCCATCAACCGGACGGAGGTACGCGCCACGGCTATGGATACGGCGAGTCCAGCCCTGCTCGTTGGACTAGGGCCCATTGAAATACCTGCTTATTTGGACCGTCCGCAAATTGTCACCGGCAACACCGGTTCAGAACTCCGAATGGCCGAATACCATCGTTGGGCCGAACCCTTAAAAGACACCATCACCCGTGTATTGACCGAAAACTTGGCCTTGGCTATGCCAAGCAGCCACGTCCTAAGCTTCCCGTGGAACAGGGCTGCCATCCCTGATTATCAGGTGGAAATAAAAATCCACCGGTTCCATGTGGATGCAGTTGGAAATTGCGAGTTGAAGGCCGACTGGACTGTCCTGAAGCAAAACAAACCCGTGTCGATGAAAAGTTTTCAAACCCATGTGCCGGTATCCGGTCCTGACACAGACTATGAGGCCAAAGTAGCTGCACAATCGCAAGCATTGGCTAGGTTCGGCAAAGAGATGGCAGATGAATTATCAAAATTATATGATCTAAATCACTAAACGTCATGACTCCCATTGGCAAAAGGCCGTAAGTCATTTCTGCCAAAATGAGAATTGCTAACTTGAAGAATTGCTGCTGACAAATGGCCTATCATTCGTTATAATTACTTCGTTGGAGAGATGTCCGAGTGGTTTAAGGAGCACGCCTGGAAAGTGTGTATACGTTAATAGCGTATCGAGGGTTCGAATCCCTCTCTCTCCGCCACATTCAAGACTGCTGCAATCCAACAGCGTCCCCAAACCCGCGTAACTGCGGGTTTTTTTGTTTATACTATTTCTGCATGCCGATAACAGTCCAATCCCGCCACGTGGCCAACGAGATATTGAAGCAAGCCGGTTTGCCAAAAGCCTACTAGACCAACGAATTGCCGCCTATCCCATAAACCCCACATCACTGTTTGGGAACTGTGCAAGGTTCGGGAATACCAAGGCCAACTCTGTGGCGCTTGCCCCAAACCAGCGCCCTAGCGTTGCCCCAAACTGGGCGGTGGAAATTTTCGGTATCCACACCCCCCGTCCATTGGCATCATCCGGCCCGTTAAGGACAAACTGCGGCAACACCCCATAAATGCCGCCATGCACGGCACCGCCCAACACGATGTGGTGGCTACCCCAGGCATGGTCGCTGCCGCTGCCGTTGGATTGCAGGGTGCGGCCAAACTCCGATTGGGTAAACGCGGTGATTTGCTGCCCCAAACCCGCCGTTTGGGTCGCCTGAAAAAATGCATCCAGCGCTTGGGACAACTGAGTGAACAAATCCCATTGTTGCCAATCCTGCGAACTGTGGGTGTCAAACCCGTCCAAGGAACAGAAGAACACTTGTCGCCCCGGTCCTTGCTGCGAGCGCAACAGAATCAGCCGCACGACTTCCTTCAGTTGATTGCCTATGGAAGTGCCGGGAAACACCGTGGTCACAGTGGGAAGATTGGTATTGGATTGCAGGGCATCGGCCAATTGCAAACCATCCACTATGGCTGCATTGGCGGCCTGCCGCACCAAGTTGCCGCCATCGAGTCCGAGAAGTTGATTCAAAGCCTGCCGACGCACGGATGCCGCCGATTGGTCCCATAGGCTCAAGCCGGACAAGCTCAAATCGGTACCTGGCGTCACCAGATTGCCGGCCACGGTCTTGCCTTGCAGCAACAAGGCGGGCGCTGAGACTGAAATGGCCGCCAAGGTGTCTGCACCGGCATTGAAAGTGTCCAACAAACGCCCACCCCAGCCCGTGCCGACGGCCATTGGTTGGCCTGCCTGTGCTTGCATGGTTTGGTCCGGGTGGGAGAATAGGCTGGTGGGAACATTAGCCCCTTGCAGATATTGCGCGCGGGTCAACGGGCTTGCCAACATGCCGGTGTTCAGCACCACGGCCAGTTTTCCGGCGATGAACTGGGCGTTCATTTCGGGCAAACCATAGTGCAGGGCATAGGGATTGTTATTGGCATCCATGACGGGGGTTGGCAACAGCTCGTTTGCCCCCAAGGCCAAATTGCCGCGAATGCTTTTATATGCGGCATAACGGGTTGCGTCCAAGGGTACGATCAAGTTATTGCCATCGTTACCACCATTGAGATAAACGCAAACCAAAGCCTTGTAATCGTTGACCACAGCGGCCTCTGCCCGGCGCGTACCGCCTAGGCCCAATCCCATCATGCCCAAGGCGGCCAGCCCCGTACCCAATTTGAGGAAATCTCGGCGAGAAGTGAAATGTTGGTTATTCATGGCGATTTCTCTTTAGGGTTGGGGTTAAGGTTGCACGGAATATTCGCTGGAAATCGCCGCGAAATACAACGCGATCTGGGCCTTGGCGGTGGCATCATAGCCTGTGCCTACCACCGACAGTAAAACTTGGCGCAGCCCGTCCGACATACTGCCTTGGAACAATGTCTGATTGACTTGCTCGACCAAGGCGGAGGGGTTGCCAGCCAGTGAGGTGAAAGGTGTCAGATTGACGGTCAAAGCCGAGCCAATCTGCCCAGTTAGGATTTGATAGATGAAGTTGGCGCGTTGAATGGCCAGCCCCGGCGAGTCTATTTGGAATTCTGGACCATACAGCCCAGGGTTTCCAGGCAAGGGGGCCAAAGGTGAATAAAAACTAAACACCGTGTCGGGCGACAGCACTTGTTCGCCCAAATTGCGGAAAATGTATAGGAATTGGCTGGGGTCAGTGACCTGCGCCCCCAAGGCTCGGCACAAGTTAAGCACATGGATGACTGGGTCTTTTAAATGGCCAGTTTGGGTCGAAGGCGCGGCCTGTGCTTCGGCATCGGTGACAATCGCCGTCAACACCGCCCACAAATCGCCTCGCACACCATGTCCGTTATCCACAAACACATTGGCCACACGTTGGATGTAGGCTGGGCTGGGGTTGCTTTTCACTAGTGTGCGGATCAGCCGTGTGGCAATGAAGGGGGCGGTGTTGGGATGCTGGAAAAGATTGTCAATCACCGCATCGATATCTTGCTTCACGCTCTGGTTTGCCGGCAGCACAGTTCCGTTCAGCAAAGTCTTGGTTCCCGTGTCATGATTGCTTTGCCGGTATTCCATCAAGCCGACAAAATATTCCCAGTTGTTGGTCTGGGGCGTATTCCCCAGCGCGGTGGGATAGGTCAGGCCGGTCAGTGCGCGGGCCATTTCACGCACGGTAGTTTGATCGTAAGTCGGGATAGGCTGGCCTAGTGCGTCTAGCTTAGTGCTGCCGTCTTGGTTTAAGTGGTTGATGCCTATCGTGAACAACTGCATCACTTCGCGGGGATAGTTTTCGTTGGGCGAGGTACTCGCCGTGGCCCTCATGCTATTGGCCAAATCCAGATATTTGCCCATAGTCGGGCTAAAAGTTACTTCTTTCAATAGGGTGCGGAAATTGCCGAAGGCATTGCGCTCAAGCAACGTGACCCAGGGTATCAGTTCATCGCCGTTGACATTTTTATTGGTCGAAACCACGAAGATTTGGCTTAACGCGAACACCATGCGCTGGCGCAATTCGTCGGGCGCATTGGCCATATTGGCGAATAATTGGCTCATCACTTGGTTAGTGTTCAGTCCATCGGGAATCACCGTCATCGGCAGGTTGTATTGTTGGGTCATCCAATAAGGCAAACCGACCGCCTGCACGGTAGCGATGTCTGTAGGCGTGGGGCCGAATGTGGCTTGGCCCAAGAAACGCACTGCGCTGGCTTTGCCCACAGGGGATGTCGCAGGGAGAGTCAGTGGCGGAGGCGGGGTGGCGGGAATTTGTTCTGTTGGCGGGTTGGCTATCGCCGGAGGCGGGGGAGTCGTTGAGCCTGAGCTTGAACCCGAACCTGTGCCTGTCGTTGAGCCTCCTGAGCCTGAGGAGGGGGGAGCCTGTGCGATTACAGGTGTCACCACATAATGACCGACTACTGTCCACTCATCATAAATCACAATATCGATACTAGGCTGGTTGCCACACACCCAGGCATTGACGGTGGCACCGCTGGTGGTTGGGTTGCTGGAAATGTAGAGCTTGAGGTTGGGGTTGGTCGGGTCGGCCACGGTGACGGCGGTCGGAACCGAACAACTAGTCGGCAGGAGGGGGACGGTATATTGCGTGACATTCGGATCGAAGGCCGGGGTGAGATTGGCAATGTTGAGTCCGGTGAGTTTCCCGCTCACGGGCGGGATTGGCGGCGGTGGCGGTGCTTGTTGCACAGGTGTGATGGTGTAACGGCCCACTTCCGTCCACACATTATAAATTACAATTTGAATGGTGCCGTCGCCGCTGCAATACCAAGCGTTGATCTTGGAACCGCTAGTGGCGGGGTTGTTGGCAACGTAAAGTTTGCTATTGGCCGTTGGGTTCGCCAAGGTGGCAGTGACCGGTGTCGAACAGGAACTGGTCTTAGGGATGGTGTACTGCGTCACCGACGGGTCAAACGCCGGACTAAGATTTGCGACGACTAAGGAGGAAAGCTGGCCAATAGCGGCGGAAGCGCTGTTGCAGGACAATATCAAGCCCAACAACATGACTGTAGCCGGAAGTCCGCCAAAGAAACGGCGTACCCAGTGGTTTTCCCGCTGTGAGGTTCTCTGAATACAATATATTGATTTCATTGAGATGACTTCTCTATAGTTTGTGTTAGTGCTAAATCCAGCTATTCTTGTGGATCATTCTGCAACGATTGCTATATAAATTAAAGGTAATATTACCGACGGGGGGCTGCTCACAATAACCTCCACCCGCTCGCCCCCGCGTATGCGGATGGTCTGGGCTACGCCGGTATATGGGGTCTAGGGTGCAGTGGAACGGTTAAAGCACTCATGAATTCCGCTGGGCTTTTGCCCACGTGCTCGGGGTGCTCGGTTCGTGCGAAGGTGCGGTGATTCAGGAAGAAGAGCGGGGCAGATCTAAATACCCTTGGCCCAACTGATGGCGGGGGAAGAAGTAATTGTGGGGACATGCGCACCAGCTTGTTGGTCAAGCCTCGGTCACCGGGATATAGAAAAGTACGCCCGGCGATTCGCCGGGCGCGGAAAACGCTTGCTTCAATGATGGAAGTTTAGGGACTTCGATTAACCCAGATGAACAAACTCGCGTAAACAACTCGCCTGACTCTTGGTTCTTCCCCCTGATCCCGGCAAAAGTGTCAACCTGATTTGAACCGCGCCGAAAGTTCTGTTTCGGCGCTTAGAACCCTGTTTAGCCTTTAGCGTCGGAATCGGAGGCGACGTAGTCCCGTAGCCATCCAAGCAAGTTGGATGGGGTTTTCTCACTCCCACCGCTAAGATGGTGAATTTCCACATTCCCCGCCTTGGCTGAGAACTGCTGCACCCCATTTTTTCGTTCGGTTTCAAACCAAACGCTGAACAAGGGATCCCTCAGCGCATCCCAAAAGATGGTGGGGTTCGCAGACAGAACCTTGCTGTAGCGAGTCTCGTCAGCCACGGCAACCAAATCATCATTCGTGACTTTCCCCCAAGCGTCACCGTTTTTTCGGCTCGCCCCAATGTAACACGCAATAAAGGCCTGAAGTGCCAACCCCTTGACGGTGGTTGACCCCAAAAAAAACGCATTCACTTCCGAAGGTTTAATACTCATAATCACCTCTCAGGGTATAGGTACAAAAAAAGTTTTCACATGATTAACCAAAGCAATTAATAGCGCACGGGTGCGATTAAAAGTGATGCAGAAGAACCGGGTTATACACGGAGTGCAAGGCCTGCCTTGCCTTTAGATGCTCTAGCAAGGCAGGCCTTGCACTCCCGCATCACGTTTAATCGCACCCATAGCGCACCATTCCTCACAACTGCCAGCCATTTCCTGTAGACTTCGCGGACGACCTGGTACAGTTATATGTAGCGAACTACAAACAAAATTCGTCAAAACCGCAAACAAGGCATTTCTCAAACCGCATCAACTGCGAATAAAAAACCGATCAAAACCGAATTATTTGACTATGAAACCACATTGTCAGGACTTACGCAAACTCCATTTTGAGAGTCGATTTTTCAGTTGCCGGATCAGATAATCGTCAAACAGTCCATGTTTGAGTGGGTAGACGGTTTTGCCGGTTTCGTTGGCGATGTTTTTGCAGCATTCAAGCCCGCTGGCGCATCGGTATGGCTTTTTCGCCCTGCTTGGCATATTGTATTTGTTGCTGATTGGGCTGACCTTACCTTTTCCAGTGCCGCCGCAGGGCAGCAATTCTCATTTTGGCAAAGGGTTAAAGGGCGGGTTTGGAACCCGCCCCTACGCAGTAAATTTAATTAAAAATTATCAATGCATTATAAACAGGACACGGGACATCGATTCGTAGGGGCGGGTTCCAAACCCGCCCGGTTTTGTTCAAAATGAGAATTGCCGACCGTAGGCATGCCGCTTGCTTGTTTGGCGATTGCTGTGGAAGTCAATGTCTATCTAGCGCATACGCAGAGGAGAATTTAGATTGGATCAAGTTGGTTTTGCTAGAACAAGATTATCAACAGTGAGAATTAAACAAAAGGTGAGGGTCCGTGAGATTCATTCATACTGCTGACATCCACCTAGACAGTCCGCTAACAGGCTTGAGTGCTTACGCAGATGCCCCAACCGAGATGCTTCGCATGGCGACCCGCGATGCTTTTGTGAATTTGGTCAACGAAGCCGTAGAGCAAAAAGTTGACTTCATGGTCATTGCCGGAGACCTGTATGATGGGACGTGGAAAGACCACAACACGGGCATTTTTTTCTGTCGTGAAATGGGCAGGTTGAAAAGGGCAGGCATCCCCGTTTATCTGTTGTTCGGCAACCATGATGCCGAAAGTGAAATGACCAAAAAACTACAATTTCCCGACAATGTCTTTACTTTCGAAACCCGAAAACCAAACACATTTCATATTGACCACCTTAAGGTGGCCCTTCATGGGCGCAGTTTCAAAGAAAAGGAGACCACTGAAAACCTAGCCACGGGTTATCCCAAGCCAATACCGGGCTATTTCAACATAGGTGTTCTTCACACGGCTCTAGAGGGCAGTTCGGCCCACGCAAATTATGCGCCCTGCAGTCTCGACGAGCTTCACGCCAAGGCTTACCAGTATTGGGCCTTGGGTCATGTCCATGAATTCAAAAAATGGGACGGCTCTGCAACGGTCGTATTTCCGGGCAACCTTCAAGGACGTCACATTCGGGAAACCGGGCCTCGCGGGGCAGTTCTGGTCACTGCCGATGAATCCGGCGTAAGGCAGGTTGAGCGTTTGTTGGTCGATGTACTCCGCTGGCAAATTCTCAGCGTGGATGTGTCCATTTGCAATTCGCTATCGGACGTTGTTCGCTGCATTCGAAATGAGTTAGAGGGGGCCATTCTGAACTCTCCCTCCGACAAGCCCGTCGTTTTAAGAATAGTGCTCACTGGCAATACGTCTGCCCACGGGGAGCTTTTTGGGATGGAAAATCAATTGCGTGCCGAGGTATTGGCATTGGCGGCTGCCATTGGGCCGGAGCGGCTTTGGATTGAGAAGGTAAGGATTGCCACCTCGGCGGTGGATGTAAGCGAAGCAATAAAAGCGCGGGCAGATGCGCTTGCTGACCTTCAAACCTTTTTGGAGTCTGCTGAAACCGATCCTGACTTTATAAAAATTCTACAAGAAGAGCTTTTGCCCTTAGTCAACAAGGCACCGTTGGAGTTGCAATCCTCTGTTCCTTATTTCGGCGATATCCGTGTAGGGGATGTGGCTGGTTTGGTGCGCGAGGCACGTTCCGGGTTGCTTGCTTATCTGGCCAATGTGGAGTGACTGTCATGCGTTTCGACCGGCTAGACCTTATCAAATACGGCAAATTTACCGACCGTTCCATCAGTTTTCCAGTTGCGGAACATGACTTTCACCTGATTGTCGGCCCCAATGAAGCGGGCAAGTCCACCCTGCGTTCGGCCATTCTAGATTTGCTGTTTGGCATAGAAACCCGTTCGCCATATAATTTCATTCACCCTCTCAACGAACTGCGTCTCGGTGCTTCTGTCAGCAACCAATCGGGTTGCATGGACTTCCAGCGAGCAAAAGCTCAAAAGCAGACGCTACGTTCTATAACGGATGCCGTGCTGGCGGATTCAGCCCTAACCCCATTTTTGGGAACCGCCGACAGAAAATTCTTTGACCAGATGTTTGGACTCGACCACACCCGTTTGGTGCAAGGGGGCAACAGCATCCTGAATGCAGAAAATGATGTCGGGCAAATCCTGTTTCAATCGGCAGCCGGCATATCCAGCTTGGGCAAAATCAGGGATGCGCTAAAGGTGGAGGCTGACAAACTTTGGGCACCCCGAAAGGCTGCCGACAGGGTTTATTACATCGCCGCCGACCAACTCGACAAGGCCACTACCGCCTTGAAAGACGCGACTGTCCGCACAAAAGTTTGGTCGGAAGCCCATCAAAAGGCAGAAACACTCCAAGCAAGCTTGGCAACCGAGCGTGAACGCCACCGGCAATTTAAAGGCAAAAGCGAGCGATTACAGCGTGTGCGGCGTTTGGCCCCCCACCTAATGGCCCTTAGGGAGATAGAGCAGCAATTGGCAGAATTGGGGGAAGTCATTGAACTGCCGTCGGATGCCGCGACCACACTAGAAAAGGCGGCTTCGGAACTGGCTAAAGCAAAGCAACTGTTGGGATTGCGAACTGAATATGCTGAAAAACTCAAAGATGAGCTAGGAAAGATTACGCTGGATCAGATTGTGCTTGAACAGGCCGGCGACATCACAAGACTCGACCAACTCCGTCTCCAATACCGAGGCTATGAACACGATATTGAAGATGGCAAACGGGATATAGCCACCCTCTGGCACAGCACGGGTGAACTTTGTAGCCAACTTGGCTGGCAGGCAGAGTCTGAGGAATCCCTTGCCAAACGTCTGCCCACATTGCTTTTACGGCGTGAACTAGGGCAACTTGCCCGTGAGCGCGGCGGCATAGCGCGGGGATTGCAGTCTGCCAAGCAAGCGGAAGAAGCCAAACGGTCGGAAATCGAAACGCTTTCCGGGCAACTGGACAGTTTGCCTTTGATGGAAGTCAAGCCTTCCCTGCGGGCGGCCTTGGCAAGCGCTAGTTCTCTTGGGGATTACGAAGCAAGCTTGCGTGGGCTTCAACAGGCTGTCAACAAAGCCCAATCGTCTTTGGAAATTGCCCAACAAGCCTTGGGAAAATGGCGCAAGCCTTTTGCAGAATTAAGGGCCATGCAACCGCCTAGCCAGCAAATGCTCACGGAATTGGCGAATACTCGGCAGTCTCTGCTTGCTGAGCACAAGGAGAAGGGAAATCGGCGTGAAGAACAAAGGGCAGAAATTGCCACGCTTGAGTTGAAAATATCGCAGTTCAAAGAGCTTCATCATCTTACGACCCGGGAAGATGTTTCGATTGCCCGAAGTTTTAGAGATGCCTCATGGCAATCCATTAAGGCGGGTGAGGTTGACTTCCAACAAAGCGCCCAACATTTTGAAACCCTGATCTTGCAGGCTGACGAAGTGGCCGATAGGCTGCTAGACAATGTGGAAGATGCCACCGAGCTACAAAGTTTGACGCATCAACTGGATAGGGAGAGGCAAATATTATCAGGGATAGAGAAACAGCTTGTCGATTGGGATGGTCAACTTGAGCAATTGCATGCCCAATGGCATAAAATGACCACAAACCTTGGCCTGCCGGACATGGCTTTGGAAAACATCGCCGACTGGCTGGTCAAGAGGGAAAAAACGCTGAATGCGGAAACCGCTTGCCAGGATGCCCAGCTTGGCATTGAAAACATGGAAAAAATTATCTTGGAATCTAAGCGTAAATTGGCCGAGTCCTTGAGTGAGTCGGGCCTTGCCATTTCAGATTCCGATAGTTTGCAAGCCTTCCGCATTCAGGCACAAAATTTCATCCAAAACGTGGATGCCGCGAAAGCCCGCCAGCAAACCCTAAGCGACCAACTGCGCACCTCGCAAACATTGGTCGAGACCTTGCGACAGAATGCGAATAATGCCCAAGCCGAGTTGAACCGTTGGACGGGGGCATGGACTGAGGCCCTCGCCAAAGCCGGATTGCCCCCTAATAGCGAGATTGGAACCGTCGAAGGTGCTTTGGAGATCATTGGGAAAATTGAAAATAATCTAGGTGAAATCCAGAATAAGCGTATTGAGCGAATAGACGCAATGAGCGCGGATTTGCAGAGATTATCCGCCCAAGCGCAAGAGCTTGCGTTAAAGGTCGCTCCAGGACTCAGTCATCAGGCGTCTTTTCAAATAATACTCGAATTGGCAAACAGGCTTAACCAAGCCCGCGAGTCCCAACAAGAAGCCAAACGTTTGCGAGATTCCCTGCGAGTGGCGAACGAGCAAGTGAGGAATGCCCAAGAAGCGATAGGAACGGCTGAGGCCCAGGTGCAACCCCTCATTGAACAAGCGAAGGTTGCCACGATGGACTCGTTAAACGAAGCGGTTGCCCGGTCAGACAGGCTGCGACAGTTGCAAGGGGATATGACAAAAGCCAAGGCCAGCCTCCTAGACGGTGGGGATGGTCTGAGTCGGGCACAAATCGAAGTTGAAACCGATGCCGAAGATTTGACCCAGCTTGCGGCTGAACTGGCCCAAACGGATGATGAATTGGACAAAACGGTCACTCTTCAAAATATGCTTTCTGCGGAACTCGCCGATGCACAACGGGCGTTGTCAGACATCGGGGGATCGGATGCCGCTGCACAAGCCGAAGCGAAACGCCAAGAGGCGATTGCCCAAATGTCGGATGCGGCCGAACGCTATCTCAAAGTGGCTACCGCAGCTCGCTTGCTACGCTGGTCCATTGACCGTTATCGCGAAGACAAACAAGGCCCCTTGTTGGAACAAACCAGCGCCTTGTTTTCAAAGCTGACTTTGGGTTCTTTCCAAAGGTTGCGGGTTGATTATGAGCGCGAACCCCTAGCCTTGGAAGGCTTACGTCCTGATGGAAGGCTAGTCGGCATAGCGGGGATGAGTGACGGGACACGGGATCAACTCTATCTAGCGCTCCGACTTGCCGCCTTGGAACTCCACCTTGAACAGTCCTTGCCTTTGCCGTTCATCGCAGACGATCTTTTTATCAATTACGATGATGACCGGTCAAAAGCCGGGTTGGAGGCTCTCGCAAAACTATCTGAAAAAACTCAGGTCATCTTTCTAAGCCACCATGATCACTTGACCCCTAAAGTTAAGGAGATATTTGGAGAAAACGTGAACATTGTTTACTGCTGATGAACAGGATCATCCCCATAGTCCAGTGACCGGATCACATAACCGCCCAGCAATTCTAATTTTTGCAAAGATTAATAAGGGCGGGTTTGGAACCCGCCCCTAAGCAGGAAATTCGATTCAAAAATATCAATCCGGGTAGTCCCAATCCTTTTGCATTCCCTCAAACGTTCAGCCCTTAGGTGATTTCCAATAATGAATCCACCAAAACCGAAATGAATTGTCCACGAAAATCACCAACAATTCCTCCACAAATCACCTTGCCAAGCTGGAGCTTGGCGTTCCTTCTGGGAGCGCCAAGCCCCAGCTTGGCCTTTGGATGGGATGTTCTTTATTGGATATCACCTTAGGGCGAAATAGCGAAGCGTATTGCGCCGCATGATTAAACCTCGCATTCGGCGCAATACGCGGAGTACCGCTATTGCGCCCTTGGCTCTAAACAGCTTTAATTTTAACATTAAAGCTATTTAATTTATGTGAAAAATTACCCATATAATTCGGTAATATTTACGTATATATTTTATTTTCATTGGCCTAATATTTTGTCCTACATCCATTGAATAAATGGCTGTCTGACGGGCGGTATTTCAGGCTGCTTACATAAATCGACCATAGTATTTTGTTCTCCCAGCATAAGGAAAGGCCGGTGACTAAGCGCCATTACGTTTTTAACCTAACAGCAGAGGAACCTGTAATGAACACTAATTCAACCTTCTTAAAATCATCGCGCATTACCTCGTTGGTGTTGGCCTGCGTCGTCTCGGCGGGCGCTTTTGCCGGCCCGCAAGCGAGCAAGGTGAGCGGGGTCACCGTGCTGACCCTGGCTGCGGCCGCAGTGAAGAGCATCGACTACGCGAACGCCATCTCCCTTGATGTTCCCCAGGCGCTGTTCCAATCGGGTTCGCAGCTCGACTCCTTGCTTGAAGCGCAGGCGGGTGGTGCGTCTTCGTCCTCCGGCGTGGCGGGCGGTTCGGGTACGCCCGCAGGGGCCGGGAATTCCGCTGCTCTCGGCTTTTCCGCCGGCGGCGCGGGCAGCGGCAAGTTGAACCCGGTGACTTTGATCGTGGGCTCGAAGGCATTGGCCAGCCAAGCGGGCGGGGTCGCGCCGCAAGACTTCGGCACGTCCAACCACGTGTACACCGAGGCCAGGACCAACGCACTCGGCGACCTGACCACCCGCTATTACCCGTTCCGGCCCACCGGCAAGCTATGGTTCAACATCGGCGCCAGCAGCTATGTTTGTTCGGCCTCCCTCATCAAGCCGGGGGTGATCGTGACGGCGGCCCATTGCGTGGCGAATTTCGGGGCAAGCCAATTCTATTCCAATTGGCAGTTCGCCGCCGCCTATGACGGAGGCGTGGCCCCCTACGGCATCGCCACCGCCAAGCAGGCGAGGGTCATTACAGGGTATTTCAACGGCACGGATTCCTGCGCTCAACGCGGCGTCGTCTGCCAGAACGATGTCGCGGTCATCGTCCTGAACAGTAATGTGGGCAGTTCCGCCGGCTGGTACGGTTATGGCTGGAACGGCTACAGCTACTCCAACAACCAGGCGCAAATCACCCAACTGGGCTACCCGCAGTCCATTGACGGCGGCTCTTGGCAGGAGCGCACGGATTCGCAGGGCTATGTGAGCGGCAGCATGTCCAACAACACCGTCATCGGCTCGGCAATGACCGGCGGCTCCAGCGGTGGGCCGTGGTTGGTCAACTTGGGTGTAGCGGGCTCCAACCAAGGGGCCGGGTTGGCCCCGAACGGCAACATTGTCGTGGGCGTCACCAGTTGGGGCTATACCGCCGCCGGCATCAAAGAACAGGGCGCCAGCCCGTTCACCTCCAACAACATCGTGCCGCTGGTCAATGCGGCCTGCTCAGCCTACCCCGGCTCTTGCTGACAGCCTTCCTGGCCTTCCTTTAGGGGGGGGCGGGCAGGGACGTGCCCCTCAATGCTGTTGAATTAAGCCGTTCGTGCTGAGCCTGTCGAAGCATGAACGGCTTAATTTCAGAACACCTGTCCCCTTGGTCCAACCCAAGCGGTGGGTGTTAAGGGTGAACAGCTTATAAATCAAAGATGTGCAGGCCATATGACGATTAAAAACGGCTGATGGCTTGGTGTGGCGGTTGGATTTTGAGTTTATACCGTTTTTCGCCAGCCCAAAGGGCGCAATAGCGAAGCGTATTGCGCCGCATGATTAAACCTCGCATACGGCGCAATGAACAGTCCTTGCCTTTGCCGTTCATCGCAGACGATATTTTTATCAATTACGATGATGACCGGTCAAAAGCCGGGTTGCCATGAAAGTACGGTATCCAAGTAGGGTACGCTGTGCGTACCATTGTAAGCCCTTGAAGGTACGCACAGCGTACCCTACGGCTTTCATCGTCGGGGGTGCAAACCAATTTGCATGACTGTTGGGGGCTCTCGCAAAACTGTCTGAAAAAACTCAGGTCATCTTTCTAAGCCACCATGATCACTTGACCCCTAAAGTTAAGGAAATATTTGGAGAAAACGTGAACATTGTTTACTGCTGATGAACATGGTTGGGTTTGGCGAGTCTTTTTGCGCCGTAACCCAACAGGTGGGAGCCGGATTTGTCGGGTTACGGCGCACTCAGGCTGAGTCATGACCAGGCAGAATGTTCAGATGTGCGCCTAACCCGACACTATTATCTAATAGTCGAGTGAAATGGAAGTAAGCTTGCAGCAATTCTCATTTTGAAAAAAACCGGGCGGGTTTGGAACCCGCCCCTACGAATCGACATTCCGCATCCTGTTCATAATGCATTGATAATTCAAAATTAAATTGCTTGCGTAGGGGCGGGTTCCAAACCCGCCTTTACAATCTTTGCCAAAATGAGAATTGCTGGTAAGCTTGACTTTAATCTCCACCGGAGCAAAACAACTCACTGGAAAGCATCATGCGGGATTCGATTTTCATCAGTTATAGCCACAAGGATAAAAGATATCTGGATGAATTCCAGACCATGCTCAAGACTTATCAGCGCATTGGTTCAGTCAATGCTTGGGACGACACAAAAATCAAAGCCGGTGGGAAGTGGCAGGATGAGATTCAACACGCTTTGACGGATGCTAAAGCCGCCGTATTGTTGGTCAGCACCCATTTTCTAGCCTCCGATTTCATTGCGCAGCATGAATTGCCGCCGTTGTTGGAAGCCGCCAAGCAGGACGGGTTGACTGTGTTCTGGGTCTGTTTGAATACCTGTCCGTATGAAAAAACCGAGATTTTTTCCTATCAATCTGTCCACGATCTGACCAAACCACTCAGCCGTTTGTCACCGGATAAGAGGAATATAGTGTGGAAGGGTCTTTGCCAGCAGCTTGAAGTGGTGGGTAAGCGCTTTATGCCTTCTCCTATTACTTTAACGGGTAACCAAACAACCGAGGAAATCAAAATTGAAGATGTTGATCCCCTGCTGTTGAAAATGGTCGTCGCCATCTTGGATCAAAGCAAAGAAGCTACGGAGCAATTAGCCAATGATTTTGGATTGGAATACGAAACGATTGATGACTGCCGGGAAAAGGTAGCGCGAAAAGCGGTCACAACACCCTTGTATAAACTAGTTGATTTAGCCAGAGAGTGTCAAGTCGCCTTGCGTATAAAAAAACCGCCAGCAAAACTGGCAGCGGCTGTCATCGCAACATTCATGGCGATGGTTTTTCCCACCCAAGACTCGGCCAGAAGGCGACAGAATAATTCCGGTGGTAACGGGGACTGGCGCAATGATAACTTTCAATTGCTAGTCAGTCGGGCCACCTTGGCGGAAATCAGAATGGCGGCTCTAGACAAAAGACTTGCTCAATTTATTTTTACTCAAGACGGCAAACATAAGGGAAAGGGACATTTTGGCGAAGCAGAGCCTTGGGAAGTTGGCAGGGATCCAGATTGGATTCAGTTTGAAATAGATTTGGTCGATTTTTTATGTAAGCAATTTGAAGATAAATTTGATCAAGATTGGCGACTTGTCACAAATAAAAGCTTTAGGGATCATTTTGAAGAAAGAAAAGGCATGTCACCAATCGGGGAAGATGAATGGTTGAAGAATATGATTAGTCGTGTAATAGAAGCAAAAGCTAGAGATATCGCCAATAAGATCAGTGAAGATAGCGGGATCAAATGTAAAGCCTTTACTTTCTATTTTTTAATTAAAACGCCGATTTGGATGACACAGGAAGAGATAACGAAGCAAGATGCCGTCTTACAAAGATTGAGAATGTGGTTTACCCCTATCGCTTTTTTGCGACTAACCCCGGAAACCGAAGAATCAGCCTTGGACATGGTGCCTTTTTTAAACCTGCACAAACTGCTCAACCCCAACGAGGGAGATATTTAATGGACTTCATCCCCGTCAAACCCCAAACCGTCGAACTGGCTTCCGCCAACCCCAACTTGCCCCTGCGCCATCAATTTGAACTGCGCCAGATCAAAGCCATCAACGCGGCGCTGTCCGCTTGCCGTCCTTTGCTGGTCAGGGGGGAGCCGGGGGTGGGCAAGAGCCAGTTGGCCCGTGCCGCCGCGAATGCTTTGGGGCGGGTGTTTTTGCAGCATGTGGTGGATTCTCGCACCGAATCCCGCGACCTGCTGTGGCATTTTGACGCGGTGGGGAGGCTAGCCAAAGCGCAGATCATGGGGGCTTTGCAATTCGGCACGGAGAAAAAGGCCATGAACGTCTTGGAAGAAGAACTGGCCGTGGATCGTTTCCTCCATCCCCGCGCCCTGTGGTGGGCCTTTGATTGGGAAGGGGCTTTGGAACAAGCCGAAAAGCTCAAGGAGGGCGGGCCGCCCAATCCCGACAGGGGAGACCCGGCCACGGGCAGTGTCGTGTTGATCGACGAGATCGATAAGGCCGAGCCGGATGTGCCCAACGGCCTGCTGGAAGCCTTAGGCAACGGTCAGTTCACGCCGCAGGGCTTCGGACGGCCCGTGGTCGCCAGCGGCATACCGCCCTTGGTGGTCATTACGACCAACGAAGAGCGCACCCTGCCCGATGCCTTTATCCGCCGCTGTCTCGTTCTGCACTTAGATTTGCCGAAGGAGCCGGACAAGCTCATCGCCAAGTTGGTGGAACGGGGCAAGACCCATTTCGGTGACAAGACCACTGCTGCGGTGCTTAAGAAAGCCGCCGAACTGCTGGCCCAAGACCGCGCCGAAGCCGTTCAGCGCCATTGGCGGCCTTTGCCGGGGCAAGCCGAATACTTGGATTTGCTGCGAGCGGTCATAGGCTTGTCCCAAGGCAAGCCTAAACATCAGGAGCGTCTGATCGACGAGGTGGCCCGCTTTGTCCTGAAAAAGCATCCCGAGGCCGCCCAGCCCGAAGACGGGGAGGAGGCTTGAACAGTCTACCGCCCCGCCGTGGCATCCTAAGCCGCGCCGATTTGGTGGCGGCATTAGCCGCAGCGGAGGGTGGGCGGCCCGACGCGACCGCCCTGATCATTGCCGATGCCATCGGCTTGGAATGGGTGTCGCCCCTGCCCAAACCCCGCGCTGATAAAACCAAGCGCGACGTTGCCCCGCAAATACTGACCCCACCGATTAACCAAGCACCGCTATTGGAAACCCGGTTCTGGCGGGTGGAAGAGGCAGAATTCTTCTCTGACCCGGATACACCCGAACCGCCAACTGAAATCACCGTTTTCGAAAAATGGCGCAACCCGCCCAAAACCTTGCCCCGTTTCCAGCCTTTGTCCGTCTGGGCCGAACTGGCCCCGCGCCTGCGCAAAGTGCTTAGTCAATATCGCGAAGGCCGGGCCATCGACCTGAGCCTGACGGTCCGCCAAATCAGCCGAGGCCATTTGTTGGAACGCTTTCCCCGCGAACGCCGCCGCCGCTGGGGGCCTGCCTTGCTGTTGATCGAAGACGACAGCCACCGGCTGGTTCCATTCCGCGACGATAAGCACTTAGTGCGCAGGGCCATCCAGAGCCTGTTGCCTCGGCATAGCCTACTGTGGGCACTGATGGACGAACAGCGGACGCGGCCCGAACGCTTGGGCCAAGGGCAAGCCGACTGGCCTCCGCTGCCCGGCACCTTGGTCTTGGCACTGAGTGATCTGGGGTGTTTCTCAAGGGCCGACGAAAGGCTTAGGCAACGCTGGCTAGACATCGGCAAGGAATTGCAAAAAGCCGGCTGCCATCCCATCGCCCTGTTTCCCGGCCCTTTAGGCCGTTGCATGCCGGAACTGGCCGGTGTTTGGCAACTCGTGCCTTGGGAACGCCCGCGCCCCGATGACGGCTGCACAGGGGACGAACGGGCCGAGCGCTTGTTGCGCCTTCTTGCCCCGGCCTCGCGCATTACGCCGGGTTTGCTTCGGGCCGTCCGCTTGCTGTTGCCGGAGGCTCAAGCCGACGCTGGCACCGAGTCCGATGTTTGGCAACACGGGGATTTCAACAGCCATTGGGTTGTCCCCAGCCTTGTGCCGGAACGCGCCCTAGCCCTACGCCGGGAACTGGCCAGCCAACCGGGCGAGGCAGCCCGTGCCTTGCGCGCCCGTTTGATCCGTTGCCTCAAAGGCTTCCGCTTTTTTCTACAGCCGGAAATTTGGTTCGACGAAGTGCTGAACTTCGACCCTTCCGCCCTAGACAGCCAGGAACTGGCGGAAGACCGCGAAGACGCGCAAGCCTACTTCGCCGCTTTTTGCGATGCAAACCCCGATTTGTCCAATCTGTCCATGCCGGGCGGCGACCGCGCGTGGTTCCTCCGCGTCAAGGCCCGTTCCCCCGAACTGCTCTGGTATGACGAAAAAGTCGGCAAGCGGCTGGCCCAACTAGCCCTAGCGTTGGAACCGGACGGCGCTCCGCCTGCCGGCATCGGTGCCCGCGACATCCCCCACGGAGGCAGACCTGAGTGCAAGGTCTATCTGGTGCAAAGGGGTTCCCAACTGGCGTTCAACGGTGACGCGGCGCAATCCCAAGGCTTGGGCAGTGCCTTAGGTCAAATGCCCAACCGCAACGGCTTGGTGGAAATCACGCTGGACGACAACACCTTCTGGGAATCTGGCCAGCCGCCTAGCTGGGCCGAGGCTTGGGGTTGGGATGAGTTTGGGGCTTGGGTTGAGTTTTCGGTGAGGACTGACAGCGCGTGGCGATATGAAGGAACCGTGAAACATGGACGCAAAGACAGCCAACGGGTCACCCAGCGCATGAGATGGATAGAACCGGGAAGTTTTCTGATGGGTTCGCCGGCAACGGAGGCCGAGCGTTTTGATTGGGAGGGCCCACAGCATGAAGTCAACATCAAAGAAGGCTACTGGCTGTTCGACACCGCCTGCACCCAGGCTTTGTGGGAAGTGGTCATGGGCAATAACCCTAGCCGTTTCAACGATGAAGATGGCAAAAAGCCCGTCGAACAAGTGAGTTGGGACGATGCGCAAAAATTCATACTAGCCCTGAACCAGAAGATGCCGGGGCTGGATTTGGGCTTGCCGACCGAGGCGCAATGGGAATATGCCTGCCGAGCCGGAACCACCACGCCATTCAGCTTTGGCGACAACATCACCCCGGAGCAGGTCAATTACAACGGCAACTACCCCTATACCGGTGGCAAGCAAGGCTTGTATCGGCAAGAGACGGTACCGGTTAAGAGTCTGCCCGCGAATCCATGGGGCTTGCATGAGATGCACGGCAATGTTCGGGAATGGGTGCAGGATGCGTGGCACGGCAATTACAACGGCGCACCGACCGATGGCAGTGTTTGGGAGTCTGCCGAAACTGGCGCGGCCCGTGTGGTTCGCGGCGGGTCCTGGTACTTCAACGCGAGGCTCTGCCGTTCTGCGTGCCGTTACTACTACGACCCCGTCTCCCGCGGCAACGGCACTGGCTTTCGTTGCGCCCGAGTTCAGGGTCGTGAGCCAGGCAAGCAGGAGGCGGGCCGGGGCAAGGCAGACGCGGAGCGGAGCGGAGCCAGTCTGCCGAGGCCCCGGCCTGCCGCGCCGGTATTTGATCGTTCCCACGCTCTGCGTGGGAACGCAGCCGATGGCGCTCCGCGCCAAGAAATAGGCCGGAATAAGCCCGCCCCGGCGGGCGTTTCCGGCAAACTGACTGGTTCCCAAGCAGGAGCTTGGGAACCAGCGCGTTTACTCCGCCTCGACACCACCCCTGTGGCAACCGCAACCTTGCCACAGTGCCGCGCCTTCGTCATCCTCACCGACTGTGAAAGGCTGACAGTGCGGCAAATCGTCAAGCCATCATGGGCCAAATCCATGGGCCGCGACCGCTTCGGGCTGTGGGCCGACATCGCCGTCGAAGCCAATCAAGGCGAGCCGGTCATCCAACGTTTACGCTGGATTCCGCCAGGACGGTTCATGATGGGTTCGCCGGATAAAGAGCCGGGGCGTTGGAGTCCCGAAGGTCCACAGCACCCAGTCACGATCAGCCAAGGTTATTGGCTCTTTGACACGCCCTGCCCACAGGCACTGTGGGAAGCGGTGATGCCTTCCAACCCTAGTTATTTCAAAAGCCCTTTGCGCCCGGTCGAACAAGTCAGTTGGGACGATGCCAAGACCTTCCTGCAACGCATCAATGAGAAATACCAAGGGCTGGCCTTGGCCTTACCGAGCGAGGCGCAATGGGAGTATGCTTGCCGTGCCGGGACCGAAACGGCCCTGTACACCGGCGGAATCGAGATTCTGGGCGAAAGAAACGCCCCGGCCTTGGACCCAATTGCTTGGTACGGCGGCAATAGCGGCGAAGGTTACGAATTGCCGGGAGGGTATGATTCATCGGACTGGAAGGCGATGCAATATCAAAACCCAAAGTCCGGCACCCGCGAAGTCGGTCAGAAACAACCCAATCCGTGGGGGTTGTATGATATGCTCGGCAATGTTTGGGAATGGGTGGAAGACCCGTGGCATTCAAACTACGAGTTAGCACCGATGGATGGCAGCGTTTGGCAATCTGACGAAGCTGGCGCGGCCCGTGTGGTTCGCGGCGGGTCCTGGTACTACGACGCGTGGGGCTGCCGTTCTGCGTGCCGTCACTACGACGGCCCCGGCGGCCGCGGCATCAACGCTGGCTTTCGTTGCGCCCGAGTTCAGGCGTGAGGCCGGAGGGCCAAGAGCGGAGCGCACGCAACCGGGGGCGGCCCGGCCGCGGAGCGGACAGGGCCGGGCCGCCCCCTGTTGCGTGGCGCGTAGGCCGGAATAAGCCCGCCCTGGCGGGCGTTCCCGGCGAAAAATACCATCATTGCCGGAACGACGAATGGCGTTCGTTCCCAAGCTCCCGTTCTTGCCGTTATACACAAGTGTTGGATACCCGTCATTCCGGCAGGGATGCCGGAATCCAGCGTCCAAGGACGGCAACCTCCCGGTTTGACGTTCGCCCGAAAAATAGTGTTGGACACCCGTCATTCCGGCAGGGATGCCGGAATCCAGCGTGCAAGGACGGCAACCTCCCGGTTTGACGTTCACCCGAAAAATAGTGTTGGACACCCGTCATTCCGGCAGGGATGCCGGAATCCAGCGTCCAAGGACGGCAACCTCCCGGTTTGACGTTCGCCCGAAAAATAGTGTTGGATACCCGTCATTCCGGCAGGGATGCCGGAATCCAGCGTCCAAGGATGGCAACCTTCCGGTTTACGTTCGCCCGAAAAATAGTGTTGGATACCCGTCATTCCGGCATCCCTGCCGGAATGACGGTTTTTTTCTAGTTTTCAATACCTTTATGCAACTGCGATTTTTCACGATACCCATTTATGGCGGCGGCGACACCGCCGACGAGTTGAACCTGAACAGGCCGCCCTCACGGTGTCGGTTCGCCGTCGCCAAAACCCAAAGGCCCCCGGTGTGCTAGTAGCGGAAGGCGGATGCCCCGCGAACGCTCGCCGGTGGGCCGCTCCATTTTGAACGGTTCGATACGATGCAAACCACACCCTTCATTGACACCGCTTGGCATCCACTGGCTTCCGGCAACCCGCCCGCATGGGCCAGCGAGTGGGGGCAGGATGAGCATGGCGTGTTTGTCGCCTTCACGTTTGGCGCTGTCACTCAACGCTTGCGCTGGATACCGCCGGGGCGGTTTATGATGGGCTCATTGGAGGAGGAGACTCGCGGCTTGGCGAAGGAAAGCTATGAAGAGGAATGGTTCAAGCGAGAGCATCCCCGGCACACCGTTTATATCACCAAAGGCTTTTGGCTGGCCGGCACCCCTTGCACCCAAGCCTTATGGGAAGCCGTGATGCATTCCAACCCCAGCCGCTTCAAAAGCCCTCGCCGCCCGGTCGAACAGGTCAGTTGGAACGACGTGCAAACCTTCCTGCAACGCATCAACGCCGAGATACCCGGCTTGGATTTGGTGCTGCCCACCGAGGCCCAGTGGGAACACGCATGCCGCGCCGGGACCGACACCGCGCTGTACTCAGGGCCGATTGAGATTCTGGGCGAACGAAACGCCCCGGCCTTGGACCCCATTGCTTGGTACGGTGGCAATAGTGGCGTAGGTTACGAATTGGATGAATTTTCCGATTCCTCAAGTTGGCCGCAGATGCAATACCTCAACCCCAAATCCGGCACTCGTGAAGTCGGCAAGAAGCACTACAACTCGTGGGGCTTGCATGACATGCTCGGCAATGTCTGGGAGTGGTGCGCGGATGGGTTGAGGGTGTACACCGAAGACACGCAGATTGACCCGGTAGGCCCGGTGGACGCTGGGGCGGACCGTGTGTTGCGCGGCGGATCCTGGCGTGACTTCGCGTGGTACTGCCGTTCCGCGAGCCGTTTCGGTTCCCCATCCGTCAACCGTGACTACTACGCCGGCTTCCGTTGCGCCCGAGTTCAGGCGTGAGGCCGGAGGGCCAAGAGCGGAGCGCACGCAACAGGGGGCGGCCCGGCCGCGGAGCGGACAGGGCCGGGCCGCCCCCTGTTGCGAGGCGCGAAGGCCGGAATAAGCCCGTTCTAGCGGGCGTACCCGGCGAAAAATACCATCATTGCCGGAACGACGAATTATTTGATCGTTCCCACGCTCCGCGTCACTCCCATTAAGTTAAGGGCTGATGTTACGCAGTTGGGTAAGCCGTAGCCCGGATGGAGCCGCTTGCGGCGAAATCCGGGTTGTGGCCAGATTCTCCCGGATTGCGCCGCAAGCGGCTCCATCCGGGCTACCACACTGTAATTCAACGGCACAAACCACGGTTCTGTTGTCGGCAAAGGGTTGCCGACCTACGGCGATTTGATTTGGAGTGTCAAGGCTTGCCTTGACAGGCAAAGCGAGCTTTGCCACTCCATGCGTAACATCAGTTAAGGGTTGCGATTAGCCAATGCCGGGAGTGCAAGGCTTGCCTTGCTAGGATTTACAGGTAGTTGGGAACCTCGCAAGGCAAGCCTTGCACTCCATTCGTGCTTAACTTAATGGCAGTGACGCTCCGCGTGGGAACGCATCCGAAGGCACTCCGCGCCTGGAAGTAGACGGCTGGAATGGGCCATGCCCACGATAAACTGCCTACAATTGCTGAGGGTTCAATCATTCGCGGGCATGGCCCGCCCCTATGCATAGTATGAAATATATTTATCAAGTAACTTAATAGAAATAGAAAACGCTGTAACTTAAAGCAGGCATGGGTGTCAAACCCGCCTAGGGCGCAGAAAAATGTTTGGCGGTGGATTCCCAGTGCTGGTGCAACCGACATAATTTGCGACTTCGTGTGTATATCCCGCTAACTTCCCGCTTTATCCCGCCCTAAATCCGGCTCGCCTATGTGTCGCAGGATGTGTTCGCGGGCCAAGTCGCGCAGTTGGATGGCGGCTTTCCAGGCATCGCCGCCATTTTCTTGCATTATGAGCGAAGGATGGCAAGGCTTGCCGATAGTCACGCTGATGATTCCCTTGCGCGGAAACCAACTATCGCCTCGGAGCATGGAGCGGGTTCCGCGCAAAGCGACCGGAATCACTGGCATACCCGCTTCAATGGCGGCGGCGAAAGCCCCTAGGTGGAACGGCATCAGGCCGGGGCGGCGGGTGAATGTGCCTTCGGGAAAAAACACCAGGGGGTTGCCTTGCTTTAGCGTCCCGACCAGTCGCTTGGCATCCTTCACGCCTTTTTCGGCCTCAAAGCGTTCGACGAATTCGGTGCCGATGCCGCGCAAGGCCGGTCCCAGTAGTTTATTGCGGCCTAGTTCTGCCTTGGCGACAAAGACTAGTCGGCGGGGCAGGGCGGCGGTCAGCGCATAGACGTCGAGGTAGCTGGAATGGTTGGCGACTAGCACGAAAGCTTGGCCCTCGGGCGGCAAATTTTCCAATCCCGCCAGCGAAACAGGGGTGCCGGTTGCCCGTTGCAGCCAGCGTATGCACATCCGCATGGCTTGCCAGCGCAGGTTTAGCGTTGGCAAAGTCACCGCCGAGACCCAAACGGCAGGGGCGAGCAGTGCGAAAAAACTCCAGGCATAGACGGCAAAAAACCATTCCCCGGACTTTATGATGCTGCGTCTGGTTTTTGCCAGCCAGCTTTCCATCAACAAACCAAGCACGTTTAGCCGGGTCGAATGCCGGGATTTGCCGATTCCGCCACGCTCGTAAAGTTCACGGATGGCGGCCCTCCGTACTTTGCCGCTGGATGTTTTTAACACAGATCCGGGTGGGGCGAGTACGATGTCATCGGGCGGTTCGCCAAGGAGGCTGGTGACAGCCGAGTTGATCTTGGACCGCAAGGCTTCGGATACTTGCAATTCCAAGCGCCGGGTTTCGGCCAGCACGATAAGCCGCTCGGTGCCTGTGGTCGGGTCGATGCAGCCAAACACTGCGACGCAGCCTTTGCGCACGCCTTCGATTTCGCTGACCGTTTGCTCCACCTCTTGGGGGTAGATGTTGCGTCCGGCGCGGATGACGAGGTCTTTGTGGCGTCCGGTGACGAATAGTTCCCCGCCGCTGATGTATCCGAGATCGCCGGTTTTCAGCCATTCCCCGTCGAATAATGCCCGGGTTTGCCCACTATTGCGGTAATAGCCGCTGGTGGAGGATGGCCCACGAAACTCGATGCTGCCTTGGCGGCGTTCAGGCAATTCGCGTCCGGCTTCATCGACCACCCGAATCTGGTGGCCGGGCAACGGCTGGCCGCAGCCGACAAAACGTAACACCGACTGGTCCTGGGCATCGGCGGGAGCCGCCAGTCCTTGTCGGCTGAATGTCTCGCGCTGGATGCGGTCGATCAACAGTCCCCGTTCCAGTGGCGGGAACCCCAAGCCCACTGAAGACTCGGCCAGCCCGTAGACCGGCATCATCGCCTCGGCGCGGAACCCTTGGGGCTTGAATCGCTCGATGAAGCGTTCGGCGGTCTCCGGCACCACCGCTTCCGCCCCATTGAAGGCCGCCCGCCAGCACGACAAATCCAAGCCCGCCGTATCTTTTTCTTCCAACCTGCGCAGGCAGATTTCATAGCCGAAATTGGGCGCGGCGGACAAGGTTCCGCGATAACGATGAATGGCATGAAGCCAGCGTTGGGGCCGGGAAATGAAGCTTAAAGGCGGCATGACCACTAAGGGGATGGCATGGTATAGGCTGCCCAGCCATGCGCCGATTAGCCCCATGTCGTGATAAAGCGGTAGCCAACTGACAAACACATCGTCGGGCCGGACACCGACGGCCACGCCCATGGCCCGGATGTTGGCCAATAAATTAGCGTGGGTCAATATCACTCCCTTGGGCGAGCCGGTGCTGCCCGAGGTGTATTGCAGAAAGGCAATGTCGCAGTTGCGAGGCAATCCGGTTAAATTAAGCTGATGCTCGTCGTTCCGGCATGGATCGCCGGAACCCAGATTCCATGGATGGTCCGGCCCCAGAACATCCCTGTAGCCTAGATTCCGGCGATCCATGCCGGAATGACGGCTTAATTCAACAGTATTGCCGTCGCCCTTGGCTGAACGGGAATTTATCGTGCCGGACAGCTCTTCGACGGAAACCAGTTGCGACAGGCTTCCCGCCAGTGAACACAGCAGTTTGGCGTGGCGTTTGCCTTCGGGCACGGTAATCATCATGGGAGCCGCGCAGTTGTCGAGAATCGCAACACAACGGCGGAGGTGCTCTTCAAGTTGGGACATGCGGGAGGGCGGGTACATCGGCACTGGCACTCCGCCGGCCAATAACACGCCAATGAAGCTGAAAAAATAGTCGGGACCGGTAGGCAGCATGATGGCGACCATTTGTCCCGGCTGCAAGCCCACATTTTGTAAGCCGGATGCCACTTTGACGGCTTCGGTATGCAGTTGATGATAGGTCAGCGTCAAGCCTTCATCGTTGTCGCTGTAAAAACGGATGTGCGGTCGGTCGGGATGCCGTGAGTTGTGCCATTCGAGGGCATCAACCAGCGTTTCGGCATGATTGGGGAAGGACTGGACCCCGCCAAGCATGAGGTTGGCAAATTCCACGGATTCCTGCCTGCCATCTGCCGGACTGGCTTGAAGCAAAGCGCGCAACAGATCGCGCGGGGTTTCCGCTTCGGCAAATAAGTTTTCCGGCGGAATCATGTCGAAACGGCGTTCGATGCGGTGCATCAGTTCCACCCGGCCAAGGCTGTCTAGGCCCAAATCTTTGTCGAGGGTGCTATCTAGGGAGATGGCTGTCAACGACCTGCCGGGGTGGAGTTCGTCAACTAAGGTTTGCAGCACCGACAACAGGGCTTCGGCGGTTTCGCGTTGACCTTCAAACAGCGTTTTCAACATCAAAATATTTACTTGTTGATTGTAATGGTCGTGAGAGTGGGTTTAATCAAAGGGTTGTTTGGTAGTTGTCATTTTTAGATGCCATTTGAAAATGAAAACGCTGTTATTCCGATAAAGTCCGGTAGCAACTGCGCGAATCAGTCCTCAACGCCCCTTTCTGCGTTCTTTGGAACCTGCCTTTTTGTTTTTGGCACGACTTTTCCATTGCCAGAAGCCAAGAGGGGCAATGAAGGTAGCCCAAAGCCACTGCCAATTGCCTTTTATAAACTGGCTCGCTTTCTGAAGGGGCGTAACCTCCACCTCGATAACTTTATCAAATGTTTTAACAGACCTCATCATGTCCTTTCCATCTACTTCGAAATGTGCGGTTAGCGATAGATAAAGCCACTGTGTCCCCTCCTTTTTTGGTACTACTTGCCATTCCCATGAGGTGATGCCCTTTGAGGCAATGGCCTGTTCTTTCGGAGTTATCGGCACAATATCAAAAGCAAGGCCAGTTAATGAAGCTTCCATTCGATCTGAAACTTTGATGTTAGCCCCCTCTTTGATGCCTAGCGCTTGGATTGTTGATTTCAATTCCTCAATAGACTGGTCGAGAGACAGGACAAGTTGAATGTTTTCAGTTTTATCCATTTCCATGGTGTGAGGGGCATTAAAGGCGATGTTCCCTAGATTAAGCTGATCTAAAACCTGATCTACTGCCGATTCCCTTGGTATGGTCAGTGGGGGAATTGGGAAGTCAGGAGGCTCCATCGACGATGGCACAGGCATCGGCGGTGCCACAGAGTTCATGTCAAATTTCCACATAGGTAACACTGTGATGCTGAGTATTACAAGAATGCCTATCGACGATATGAGCCAACCTGACAAACCGCTTCTGGAAGGTTCTTCGCGGACAAAAAAGCTTTTACCGCAACCGGGACAGACTGTGGGTAAATCCGCCTCAGAAAACATACGCCCACTTTTGGCAAAATCACAGCTTTCTATATTTGCACATCTATAATATGCCATTGTATTGCTCCCCTCACTTCATCACTTAGCTTTTTAACGTTGCGTCGTTGCGCCGTTGCGTGAGACTTTCTTTTTGCTTTTCTCGCCATGCTGCTGGGCTATTATGCCATAGGGCGAAGATTTGTTTGCCAAACGCAACGGCGCAACGTAAAAGAAGAAAGCAGGCAGCATGACATGACGGTTAGGAAAATTTTCGCTCTTCCCTGTTCATCCGGCAAGTCTCACAAGGCTTAAACGGCATATCCATCGTAGGTTGGGCTAGGTGCGCACATCAAGAAATTTGACTTTTCACGGCACTTTCCGCGCACCGTAGCCCAACGAACAGTTTGGACGAACGTCAATGGTGGGCTACGGTGCGCGTCAAGCCCTATGCTTAACTAAGAGATTCTTATAATGCGCACCTAGCCCACCCTACGTTTTTGCCTTGTGAGAATTGCTGTGTTTATCCGGGTTTGGAAGGCCGGGGGGCTGATATGGTATTCTTACGAATAATGGCAGGCCCATTAGTTGGTTTAACCAGCCGATAGTCTAAACAACTGAGGAAAATAGTATGAAATCCATTTTGACGGTTTTGGGGGCGTTGATTTTGATGCTGGCTTGCGTGGGGGACGCGCAAGCCGTCGTTTGTGCGCGGGGTGTTTATGGGGCGGGTTGTGCAGGGCCAAATGGGGCGGTG